>Ga0153921_1000287_pt1 | contig 31444 bp, 32 predicted proteins | sample TSNJ005MetaG_FD_104691 | JGI IMG/M metagenome (GOLD analysis project Ga0153921, IMG submission 104691) | Attine ant fungus gardens microbial communities from New Jersey, USA - TSNJ005 MetaG | ecosystem: Host-associated > Fungi > Mycelium > Unclassified | place: USA: New Jersey, Brendon T. Byrne... | reverse complement strand
GATAAACGGCGGGAACAGAAGCAACTCCTTCGGAAATAAGCCGAAATTCTCCAAAAATTATAGAACAATTTTCGGAAATTCCTTCTTATTTCTCGGAGTTAAACACTTCTGTCCCGACCTCTTTTTTGTGCAAATGTTTCGCCCCAATGGCAAAGTGAAGAGAGGGCATCGTAAAGAGCATATCCTTCCGAAGTGAGCGTATATTCCACACGCGGGGGCAGTTCGTTAAAGGATTCTCGATGGACTAGGCCATCTTTTTCCATTTCTCTCAAGCGATCTGTCAGGACGCGCTGAGTGATTCCGTCGAGCGCACGCATCAATTCACCGTTGCGCTTGGTTCCTTGGAATAATTCATCCATTAATGATAATTTCCATTTGCCATTAATGGTGGAAAGGGCTAAGTTGATACTGGTTTGTTTATCAGTTGTCATAGTTTCTCCTTGTGACACGTAATGGTTACTTTTTTCTTCCTAGGTGAATAAAAAGTGCGTACTTTTTTTCTCCATCATAGTGAGTAATAATAACTATGTCAAGTAAGGTAAGAGGAAGGAAGAAGAAATATGATGTATCAAGATGTTGTTCGCAGCCGCCGCTCAGTTCGGGATTTTATTCCAGATGTTGAGATTCCTAAAGAGGAATTAATGGCCATAATTGAGGAAGCGATGTTCGCGCCAAATAGTACCAATTTAAATTCATGGCGTTTTTTAATTGTCACAGAAAAAGAACAAAAAGAGGCCCTTTACGAAGTTTCGATGCAACAACCAGCAGTTAAAGGGGCAGCGGCGGTGATTATTTTATTAGGTGATTTGACTGCTTATACAGTGGCCAATGCAGATGAAATCAGTGCTAAAGCTGTCGCACAAGGAACGATGACGGAAGAAATTCGTCAAGGAATTAATGAAAATGTTTCTTGGTACTATGATGTTAGCGAAGAACAAAAAAGAGAGTGGCTAATGTTAGACCAAGGCTTAGTTGCAATGCAGCTGATGCTTTCTGCAAAAGATCGAGGCTATGATACTGTGGCGATGTCTGGTTTTGAAACGGAAGCTGTTCGCAAGTTATTTAATATTGAGGATCATTTAGTGAACGGACTGATTATTCCGATTGGCAAAGCTCAAACACCCGGCTTTGAAACAGTCCGACGAGATGTTTCAGAAGTAGTAACTTGGTTAGACTAAAAAGCTAAACAGTTCTGTAACTGCTGTTTATTAGATTTTGAGCGTGGAACAAACATCCAAAGTGATTGTTGTCCCACGTTCTTTTTTTGTTGATCATCCTCTTTTGAGAATGGCCAGAGAAGACGTTTAGTGAACCAATTTTGAAAGAAAGTGATACACTAGAAGAAAAAGAAGTGGGGCGACCTTATGCGTTATGTCATAATGCAGTCACGAGATATTCGTGAAAATTTAGCAACGGAAGATTATCTATTAAACACTCTCTCTTTTGAAGAGCCCTTAGTGTTGTTCTATATTCAGGAACCCTGTGTTATTTTAGGCCGAAATCAAAATGCTTATGAAGAAATTGACTTAGCTTATGCTAGAGAGAAGGGAATCGTTATTACTCGCCGTTTATCGGGCGGTGGTGCTGTTTATGATGATCTCGGGAATGTCAGCTTTAGTTTTGTTGTTCAGGAAGGACATCAAGCTTTTGGGGATTTTAAAGCGTTCACTAAACCAATTATTGAAGCATTACATAAAATGGGCGCAACGGGGGCCGAGATTAGCGGTCGCAATGATTTATTAATTGATGGGAAAAAATTTTCTGGCAATGCCATGTATACAAAAAAGGGAAAGATGTATACTCATGGTACCTTGATGTATGATGTTGATTTGGCAGAAGTTCAACGTGTCTTAACTGTTTCTAAGAAAAAAATTGAATCAAAAGGGACAAAATCTGTTCGGGGACGCGTAACCAATTTACGGCCGTACTTAGACGAAAAATATCAACAATTAACCATTGAGGAATTTCGCAATCGTTTACTGATGGAGCTCTTTGATGTCGAATCTCTAACTGAAATTGCGGAGAAAGAATATGTCCTAACCAAAGCAGATCAACAGGAAATTAGGAAATTGGTCGCTGAAGTGTATGGCAATGAAGCTTGGATTTTTGGTGAAGCGCCTAAATTTACGATCAAAAAAGAAGAAAAGTTTAAAGGCGGCATCGTGGATGCACGTTTGACTGTTGAAAAAGGTAAAATAATTGAGTTAACGATTTATGGTGATTACTTTGCCAAAAAAGAAACAGCGGAAATCGTTGCAGCTTTATTAGGTGTGGACTATCAGTATTCATCAATTTGGCAAGCATTAGCAGCGTTTAACTTTGAAGACTACTTTGTAAATATCACCAAAGAAGAATTTGTTCATTTATTGGTGGATTAATAAACGTGCTGGGACAAAAGTTAAAGAATCTTTTGTCCCAGCACGTTTATTTAATGATAGTTGGCTCTTGCTAGAAAAATTTCCCATGAACGTCCCAATTGCCAGTATCTTTGGCTTTTTTCAATGTTTGCATTCGACGAAAGCCAACAGGATGATCGGATAAGAAGTTACTCAATTTAAGCCAGATGGTATCATCATGTAAATCAATACTGTGAAAGTATTCTTCTAAATCCACACGACTGCCCATGTATTTTCCTGAAAATAAATAAATCATGCTTAAAGCACCTTCTTCGGCGTAGTATAAACCTGCGCGATCAGCGGTATATTCTTGCGTTCTTGTAAAACTTTTATCTAACGCAACTGGTTTCAAAATAATGGATAACATTAGCCGCCATAAATTAGTGTGTCCACATTTATGGTGTCCTAGCTCGTGTGCCAAAATAAAGCGAATCAGCGAAAAATCGCCTGTATTGTACGCGATATCCAACAAATCACTGTGAATGACAACATAGCGTCTGTGTAAAGAGCATTTTGCCGCAAAAGCGTTTAAGACACCATTCCCGTTGATTAAATAAAGACGTGGCATCCTTAATTTTTTAGTGCCAAAGCCCATTTCTTTTGCTAAATCAATATACAAGGAATAAATTTCTGGTAATTGATTTTCTGTAATTTCCACTCCGTTAGAAGCAGTGTCCATGTACATATAACGAATGGTAAAAAAAGCAATGACTGGCGCAATTGGTGCAATTAAGACAATTAATAACCAGTCAGGAATCGGCAAATCACTCAATATTAATAAGGCAACTAACCCCAATGCGAAAAACAATAAAACAAAACCAATGATAATCATTGGTACTTCAAAACGATAACGTAACTTAGCAACAGAAATTTCTTTCTTTTTTTCCTGCGGTTGACACATAAACATTCCTCCCCAAACATTTCCCAAACACTTTTTCAAATAAAATGACTTACCTGTTACTTCTAATATACCATTGGTTAATCGATAATGACAATGGTGGGAACTTGAATAAAGGTAATTATATCAAGTGATTAATGAAAGGGACTCGTTGTACGCAGGGAATTGGTCTATCTTGATTAAATAAAATTTTAATAATCTAACTGTTTTAGACGTAATAAAGTAGTTTCTGGAGTTAATTTTTTAATAACATATAAACGCAAAATTGCATGTTCAATTTTTTGTTCTTCTGGCGATAGCGCCGAATTTATATAGGATAACTTCTCGATTAAATAGGTTAAAAATGAGCCAGCACCTTGGCTACCCACTAAAAAGCCCATTTCTTCCGTTTCGGTTAATTGTTGTTTTTTTAAGTGGTAAATTTCTTGTGCAAGTGCCCTCGAGGCTGAGACAAAAGTGTTTAGCTCCAAGAAATAAGAAGAAATTTTTGAAAGTTGCTTTTTGACTTTCGAGGAATTTCAGCTTATTTCCGAAGGAGCTACTTTTGTTCAGCTGATTATCTTAAAAGTTATAAAAGAGTTTGCTTGTTCAAATTTGTTAGTAAGTCGCTTTTTGTTGCTACTGTAACAGTTTCCATTGCACTCATCCTTTGCTTTTATATGATACATCTAGTATAACATGGTCTCACTTTTTTTTATTTTTCCTCTTGCTCTGGTACGCGTTTCATAAGGTAAGCTAGGTGTATCAAAATATTGGAGGGCATGAAAATGAATGTTATAGTGGAGATAAGCGATAGACTTGGTATGGATTACTATTTTGTCTCGGTGACTACGACGGCCAAAAGTCTTCAGTTAGATAGTCCCAAAAAATACTATAAGATTTGGCATCAAGAAATTCCGTACCATCAGATAACGGAGTGGCACTTGACACAGCAGGAGGATATTCAGGAAATTTCTTTTGCTTGGCAGGAGACCTTTTATCGTTTTGTTGATTACGGAACAGGGATTGTGCCTTATTTAACTCAATTTTGTAAAGTAATGAGGTGAAAGTATGACAACAATTCGAGAAATTGCGCGCCTTTCAGGATCTTCAGTTACGACTGTTTCGCGTGTGATTAATCATCATCCGTATGTTTCTGAAGAAAAACGACTGAAAATCCAAGCAATTATCGATGAGTTGGGCTATAAGCCCAATATATTAGCGAGAAATCTTAGCTTTGGGAAAAGTAATACATTAGGTGTCATGGTTCCTTATACGAATCAACCTTATTTTGATGCTATTTTAAGTGGGATTATCCACCAAGCATTTCAACAAGGGATGATGGTCAGTTTATTACCAACGGATTATGATAAAGAAGTTGAAAAAAGTTACTTGGAAAAAATGGCGACGGGTGCGTTTGATGGCATGATTGTTTTGTCAAAGGCAAATCCTTTAAGTGTGTTTGCTCCGTATAAAGAGCAAGTTGTTTTTTGTGAAAAAATAGAAGACCCTAGTTATGCTAGTATCTATATCGATCGTTTAACCGTTTATCGGCGGGTCTTCCAAGCGTTGAAACAACAAGGATGTAGTGAAGTGGCAATTACGATTAACCGTGCACCAGAAAAAAGTACAAGCGCACGCTATTTAGTTGACGCATATCAGGAAATTTATGGAGCGATTCCTGAAAATCGGTTATTTAAGGACTGTTTAACCTATGAAGATGGGTGTGAAGTAGGACGTCACTGTGGGCAAGATCCAACGCTCCAAGCGGTTGTGACCAACGGTGATGAAATTGCCGCAGGGATTCAAGCCGTTATTGAAAGACCACTCTTTTTAGTGGGACAGGAACAAACTTTATTAAGTGAAATTTTAAATCTTTCAACAATCTGTCATCCATTAATGGAATTAGGGGAAAAAGCCACACATTTATTTCAAGAAAAACGGCCGAAAACGATTCAATTGACTTCTACATTTATTAATCGACAACCAGATTTTTCTTTTTCTTAGAAAAAAGCTGGTTGTTTTTTTCTTTGGTAGAATAAGGTTTTTCGCTAAAAAATAAAAAAACTTACAAAAAGTAAGACAAAAAGCTTTACTTACTTTTAGTAAGGTAGTATAGTAAGCATGTAAACAAAATTAAATGAATTTACTGAGGAAATTCGAAAGGATGAACATATTATGTCAAAATTTACTGAAATGATGAAAAACCGTCGTTCAATCTATGCTTTAGGAGAAAACTTACCAATTTCAAAAGAAGAAGTAACGGCTTTAGTAAAAGAAGTTGTTAGAGAAAGTCCAACAGCTTTTAACTCTCAAACACAACGCGTTGTGTTCTTATTCGGCGATGCTCACAAAAAATTATGGGCAATGACTGAAGATGCCTTAAAACCATTAACTCCAGCAGAAGCATTTCCAAACACACAAGCTAAATTACAAGGTTTTGCAGCTGGTGCGGGCACAATTTTATTCTTTGAAGATACAGATATCGTGAAAAACTTACAAGATAGCTTCCCATTATATGCGGATAACTTTCCTGTTTGGTCTGAACAAGCAACTGGTTTAACACAAGCGAACGTTTGGACTGCCTTAGCGCAAGAAAATATTGGCGCAAACTTACAACACTACAACCCAGTCATTGACGAAGCGGTTGCTGCAGAATGGTCAATTCCTACAAACTGGAATTTGCGTGCACAAATGGTCATTGGTTCCATTGAAGCGCCAGCTGGCGAAAAAGAATACATGGAAGATAGTGCTCGTTTTAAAGAATTCAACTAAATCATTGCTTTAGTAAAACGAAGAGGAAAGGAGTGAAAGCAAATGGTTCAAGCATTACCAAGTAATATTGGGATTCAACAAGTCACTTTGAAAGTGGCTGATTTAGATAAAATGGTAAACTTTTATACGAAAACAATTGGCTTAAAACTTTTAAAACAAGGAGAGGGACGTGCTTGGCTAGCGCCACAAGGCACCAACGATGCAATTCTTGTCTTAAAAGAACTAACAGCTGGGGAAGAAAATCAGGGTACCACTGGCTTGTACCATATTGCTTTCCTGCTACCAACCCGCAAAGATTTAGGCAATATGTTGCTGTGGCTTTTGCAGGAAAATGTGCAAATTGGCGCAGCAGATCATGGCTATAGTGAAGCCCTTTACTTAAGTGATCCAGAAAATAATGGCATCGAAATTTATTGGGATAAACCAGAAGAAGTCTGGGATATTCGTCCAAATGGTGAAATTATCGGTGTGACAGAAGAATTAGACGGTGATAGTTTAGCTGCAGAAGCTGACGGTCACTGGCTAGGAATTTCCGAAGGTTCTAAAATTGGGCACATTCATTTGAAAGTGGCCGATTTAGATACCACTGAAACGTTCTATAAAAATTTAGGGTTTGGCTTAAAGTCTAACTTTGGTCAACAAGCAAAGTTTTTTGCAGCGGGTCAGTACCATCATCATATTGGGACAAATACATGGAGCGGCAAACAGCTGCCAACGATTCAAGAAAATCAATTTGGCTTAGAAAATTACACCTTCCGTTTACCAACTGCGGCAGATTTAGAGATCGTCCAAGCCAATGCGGAAGAAGCAAAGTTACATTTTATTGCCAAAGATCATTTACTTGCGTTAGAAGATCCTAGCGGCATGATTATTCAATTTACCTATTAAAACCACTCTCAAACTAGCCCTTCGTTAGAAAATGAAGGACTAGTTTTTTTGTCTTTTTTTTGCATTATTTTGCATTTGTTTGCAAAATAATGCAAAAGATGCTATCTTTACTTAGAAGAGGTGAGGAAGCATGTTGATTGAAGAACGTTTAGCCAAGATTCAAAAAATAGTGAATAAACAAAAAAGTATTTCCATGGAAGCGTTAGCGGAGCAAGTCTCCGTTTCAAAAGATACTATTCGGCGAGATTTAATTCGTTTAGAAAAGGAAGGACATTTAAAGAGAACGCACGGCGGCGCTATCTCAGTGCAGTCTGAAGCAACTATTTACGATTATGCTCAACGAATAGTGAAGCATCCAGAGAAAAAACAAGCGATTGCCCAAAAAGTTTGGGCAAATATTCCCAAACAAGCGTCCATTTTTTTTGATTCATCAACCACGGTGGAAGCAGCTATTCGAGCGATGGAAAATAGTCCGATTCACGCGATCACGAACTCTCTCAGTCATGCGCTACTTCTAGCGCAAATGGATCAAACCAAAATTACAGTATTACCTGGGCAACTGCATAAACAACAACTTTTTTTGTTTGGGGCAGAAACAGTCGCTAAGGTTGGGGAATTTGCCCCTGACTATACATTATTAGGTGTGTTTGCGTTATCTGAACAAGGATTATTTATTCACACAGAAGAAGAAGGTCAAGTCAAACGGCGAATGATTCAACAAGGCAAACAAGTCATTGCCTTAGCAGACCAAACGAAATTAAACAAAACGGGTTTATTTAAAATTTGCGAATTAACAGAAATTGATTGTTTAGTGACAGATACACGACCTGATGAAAAATTCTGTGAGCAGTTAGCGCAAGCAGGCGTAACGTTGATTGTCGCAGATGAATAATGGAGGATAATAATGAAGCGAAAAATTAATTATACACATATTGCTGAACCTACTGTTTTTGAGAATGTTTTTCCAACGTATTTGACGAATGAAACGATGATGGCGCGTAAGCAGAAAGTATTACAACGAATGGAAACAGAAAAATTCGATCAATTGGTCTTCTATGCAGACAAAGAGCATGGCAGTAATTTTGAATACTTAACTGGCTTTATTCCGAGGTTTGAAGAAGGACTCCTTGTGTTAAATAAGGATGGTGCGGCGACAGTTATTTTAGGCAATGAAAATTTAAAACTGTGCCAACATGCCCGCATCTCAGCCGATTTAATTCATTATCCAGCTTTTTCGCTACCGAATCAACCAATGGCTGGGGAACAAAAGTTGGCGCAGATTTTTGAAACGCTTCTCGATGAAACTGCTCAAAAAATAGGTATCGTTGGGTGGAAAATGTTTACAACACAACAGCAAGAACCTGCTACGATGTTTGATGTGCCACATTTTATTGTCGAAGCACTGAAAAAAGCGCTGCCGAAAGAAGCTCGTTTACTAAATGGGACCCACTTATTGATTGGAGCAAAGGGGGCCCGCACAACAAATAATGCCAACGAATTGGCGCACTATGAATATGGGGCGAATTTGGCTTCTCGCAGTATGTTAAAGGCCTTAAATGCAATTGAAGTAGGACAACGTGAAACGGACATTGGGGCTTTGTTAAATGATGAAGGTCAAACGCCGACGGTAGTAACCATTGCGGCAACTGGTCAACGTTTTGAATATGCAAACATGTATCCGACTGCCAAAGAAATTCAGTTAGGTGATGCCTTATCATTAACTACAGGCTACAAAGGCGGCTTGTCTAGCCGAACAGGTTTTGTTATTGAAAACGAGCAGCAATTGCCAGAAGCGCAACGTGATTATTTAGAACGCGTAGCAAAACCCTATTTTCAAGCTGTCGTTCACTGGCTTGAAACCATTCGAATCGGACTGTTAGGGCGAGAAATGTACCAAGCGATTGAAGAACAGTTACCAAAAGAAATCTATCACTGGCATTTGAATCCTGGGCATTTAGTTTCGGATGATGAATGGATGTCGTCGCCTATTTATCCAGATTCAGCCATTCGCTTGGAAAGTGGCATGCTCTTTCAAGTGGATATTATTCCTTCTGTACCTGGTTATACAGGGGTGAGTGCAGAAGAATGTGTGGCTTTGGCTGATGAAACACTGCAAAAAGAGATTCAGCAAACTTATCCAGACATGTGGCAACGGATTACGACACGCAAAGCCTATTTAAAGGAGACATTAAAGATTGACTTACCAACGGAGGTTTTACCAATGTCTAATTTAGTTGGTTACTTACGGCCTTTTTATTTAGCTAAAGACAAAGCTTTGTGTGTAGAAAAACCAGCTCCTAAATGAGTAGGCTCCTTTTTTGAGTTTCTTTTGGGTCCTATTTATAATCAATATAGCGAAGGAAGAACACCAGAAGAGAGGCGTGATGGTAAATGCACTATCCTGAACATCTGAAACAAGCAGTTTTAGCTAAAGCAAAAGACTTACCATTAGAAGGTTTTGTGGAAGGGCAAGGTCCGCAACAGCCAAAAGTGATGTTGATTGGGGAAGCCCCTGGAAAAGAAGAAATTAAAGAAAACGTACCATTTATAGGGCGTTCAGGTCAATTGTTGATGGAACAATTACAACAAGTTGGCTTAAGTCGTGAAACGGTGTATATCACCAGTGCGGTTAGGAGTCGGCCTTTTTCTGTAAAAACAAAACAGATTGCAAAAACGGGAGAAAGAGTAACCAAGTTTCCTAATCGAACGCCAACCAAAGAAGAAATCAAAATTTTTGCGCCTTTGCTTGATTGGGAAATCACTGTTTGCCAACCTGAACTAATTTTGACACTGGGGAATATTGGGTTGCAACGACTTTTAGGACCAAAGCCAACAATCACTGCAGTGCACGGAACGGTCATTCAGTCGCCCATTCAAACATTTGATGAGCAATCCCAAAACTATCATTGGACGCAGAAAACCTATCAAATCATTCCACTCTTCCATCCAGCGGCTGTCTTTTATAATTATCGTTTAAAAGAAGTCGTGAAAGAAGATTGGCAAGTGGTTCAAAAACAACTGCAACTGCTTAAGAAAGTTTAAAATGAGAAAAATAGAAGGATGGTTGTTTTTTCGAAGAGAGAATGCTACCCTAGAAGTATCAATAAATAGACAGATTATTTAATCGCTGGGTTGAATAATTGAAGGATTCTGATTTTTGCGTAAGCCTTGAAGCAAAAAGAATGAGTCCTTTTTTTGTTAGAAGGAGATTTGGGTATGGAGCAAACACAGCAAAACCATTTTACTGCGTTGTTTTATAAAAATGTTCTGTTAGGAATTTTAAGTATGGCGGCGCAATCAATTTTTATTTTGGCGGACACATTTTTCATTGCAAATGGGATCGGCACCGAGGCATTGGCGGGGCTTAACATTGTCTTACCACTCGTTAATATTATTAATGGATTAGGTTGGATGTTTGGCGTTGGCGGCGCTACGTTGTTTTCGACCACGGTTGCGCAAAAAGAAATCAAAAAAGCCAATCAGTATTTTAGTTTAACGATTGGGTTAGTTTTCGTTATAGGGAGTCTCTTTACTTTAGCGAGCTTGATTTTTTCCGATCAAATTATTCGGGGACTTCAGGGGACCGGTGTCTTGTTTAGTTTGGCAAAGGAATATTATATGATTTACCTTAGCTGTTCATTATTATTTATTTTAAACAATTGCCTGATTACTTTTTTAAGAAATGACCATAATCCTCGTTTGGCAACGATTGCTTTTGTCAGTGGGGGAATTGTCAATATTATTTTGGATTATGTCTTTATTTATCAATTTGGGTGGGGCATGGCAGGTGCAGCCATTGCAACGGTGATGTCACCGTTAACAAGCTTAATCCTGATTACGTTGCATAAGTGGTCGCCGCAACGAGTTTTACGTTTTGAAAAGTTTAAAGTGAAATTTCAGGATGTTCGAGAAATTATGTCGATTGGTTTTTCCTCCTTTTTAAATGAATTTTCTTCGGCCTTTGTCATGTTTTTATTTAATATTGTTTTGTTAAACTTAGTTGGTCATGTGGCGATTTCAGCTTATGCAATTGTTGCCAATCTCAATATTATTGTGATTGCCATTTTTACAGGGATTGGGCAAGGGGCGCAACCATTACTCAGCCGATACTATGGTTTAGGGGAAACGAAGGTGTTGCGTAAATTTGTTAAACTTAGCTTTATTACGTACTTGGTCGCCGGCTTCCTGTTCTTTTTAATCAGTCAAGTGTTTACGGGACAAATTATTGAGGTCTTTAATAGCGAAGGGAACGACCAGTTGGCGCAAATTGCTAGGACAGCCATCCGCTTATATGCGATTTCCTTCTTGTTTACAGGATTGAATTTTATGGGGATTTATTACTTTTCGGCAGTTCGTAAACCGAAAATGGCGCTAATGATTTCCTCTTTGCGTGGGTTCTTTTTAATTGTGCCAGTTTTATTTATTTTGGTGAAATTACTAGGATTAACCGGTGTTTGGTTAGCCATGCCTGTGGTTGAATTTGTTACGTTTGGACTAATGCTTGTGGGCTACCTTGCGTATCGAAACTATTTGAAAAAAAGAGAAACAGTAACCTGATGTTGGTTACTGCTTCTTTTTTGCTTAGTTTACATAGTTTTCAGTTAAAGTCATGAATTGTTCCACATCTTTTAGGACTTGATCAATGCCGGCTTGCCAGAAATCAGGTTTTGTTAAGTCAACATTTAAATGTTTTTTCGCTAATTCTTCGCTTGTCATCGAAGCAGTGTCTCTTAATAACGCAATGTATTGGTCTTCAAAAGAGCTGCCTTGTTGATTGGCATACGCATAGATACCCATGCTGAATAGATAGCCAAAAGTATATGGGAAATTATAGAAAGGCACATCATCAATAAAGAAGTGCAATTTGCTCGCCCAGAAATGAGGATGATAACTGCCAAGACTATCTTTGTAGCTTTCTTTTTGCGCCGCTAACATTAATTCAGTAATATCTTCTTCCGCTACTAAACCTTTTTGGCGCGCTTGATAAAAATTATTTTCAAAGATAAAACGCGCATGAATGTTCATAAACATGGCAATGGCATTTTGCATTTTTGTGTCTAAAAGGTTAATCTTTTCAACGTCTGATTTGGCCTCTTTTAAGGTGGCGTCAGCAACAATCAATTCTGCAAAGGTACTAGCTGTTTCTGCTACGTTCATGGCATACTCTCGATTCAATGAAGGTAAATCCCACATCACGCTACTATGGAAAGCGTGACCTAATTCATGGGCTAAAGTAGCTACTTCGTTGATTGAATTGCCAAAGGTCATGAAAATCCGCGACTCTTGTGTTTCAGGTAATTCTGTACAATAACCCCCAGGACGTTTGCCTGGACGATCTTCAGCTTCAATCCAACTTTTTTCAAAAGCCATTTTGGCAAAATCGGCCATTTTCGGACTGAATTTACGGAAATTTTCTAAAATAAAGGCAGCGGCTTGATCAAAGGAATACGTTTTTTCTTCTAAATCACCTAAAATAATTGGCGCATCTTGGTCTTGCCAATCCATTTTTTCTTTGCCGAATAATTGCGCTTTGCGCGTTAGAAAGTCGACGAATGGTTGTTTATTTTTTTGGATGGTTTCCCACATAACCGTTAATGTTTCTTGACTCATTCGATTATAGTTTAAGGGATTTTCTAAATAATCTGTAGTGCCATGCAATTTGTAATCAGATAAACGGAACCCATCTAAGTGATTTAGGGTGTCTGCTAAAATTGAAGCTTTGCCACTCCAAGCTTTCTCCCATGCTGTAAACAAACGTTGACGAACCTCTTTGTCAGGATCTCCCATCATGCGGTTAAAGGCTTGGCCTGCAGATAGTTCTGTCACAGAGCCATCTTTTTCTTCAAAAGGAATCACAATGGAAGCAACAATCGTATCGTAATGTGTACTCCAAGCATTTAAACCATCTAGAGAAAGCGTATTGATGATATTTTCTTCTTGTTCGGAAAGCAGTTTTTTTCCATCACGGCGTAATTCATTTAAGCGAAAAGCCATTGTTTTAAACGGTTCTTCAGCTAACAGGTCTTGCCAATGTTCTGCTGAAATCTCGGTGATTTTTTTAGTAAAAATGGTTTCAGCTAATTGAATCGCTGGCAACAGATTGTATAAATCGCCTGATAAAATTTTGGCCTTGGTATCATTAGTATTAGCAGAAATTAAAGCAGTTAAAAAACTATTACATTGTGAAAAGCCATTTGAGATTTTCCCTTGTAACGTTAAGATTTCAGCAAATTGTTCTTTGCCTTGGGCACTTTCTGGTGTCCATTCTGTGATTAATTGATGGTACTCTTTCGTTTGTTCGGTTAATTGAGTCATTCGTTGGCTAAGTTCTTTGGACTCGCTCCCATTGGGGAAAATACTGTCTAAATCCCATGTAATAGAATAGGTCATATCCAATCCTTCTTTCATTTTTTTCTTTTCAGTATATCATAAGACCTAAGAGAAGTTGTTTCTTTTTCCCTCGAAACCGACTATAATAAAAAAGAATTTTCCGTGGCAGGCACGGGGCAACTTGAAACCAAGAAAAGAGGATTATATGAAAAATTATTTGAAAGATAGTAATTTATATTTAGTCATTGCGTTTGTTATTATGGCCATTTTATTTTTCAGTTCATCACAGACGTATGAACAGCAATCACAAGTTGGTCTTTTAGATAAACTTCTGAGCAGTCATCCTTTTGAAGAACAATTAAAAAATATTTCTTTTCAATATGCTGGCAGTGAAGTGAGCATTCAAGCTAGTGGTTATAGTAAATTTGTTGAATTTTTTATTCGTAAGGGAGCCCATTTTGGTACGTATTTTCTATTAGGTGGTAGTTGGTTTATTGGATTAGTACCAAGAATCAAAGGTCTGTTTTTAACAGCTGTTGTTTCCTGGCTAGCTGCTACTGGCTATGCAGGTTTAGATGAATTTCATCAAATGATCACAGGCGGAAGGACCCCTCTTTTTCAAGATGTTATGTTGGATTCCATGGGTGCTTTGACAGCCATCGTTATTTGTTTGGTGGTTCATGGTTTGAAGAAAAATAAAAAAAGAAGACGCTAATTTAGAAGAGCTTCGTTTATTCGTCAGAACGGTGGGTAAGCGAGGGTCTTTTTTTGGTAGCGCTTGTTCCTAACTGAAAAGAAGAGTAGAATATAGGAGAATAGTAACGAAAAGTCAGGAGGAATCAAGGATGTCAGGACACAGCAAATGGAGCAACATTCAAGGGCGTAAAAATGCACAAGATGCCAAACGTGGGAAAATTTTCCAAAAAGTTTCAAGGGAAATCTATATGGCGGCAAAAGCAGGTGGCCCTGACCCCACAATGAATCCTGCTTTACGTTTAGCAGTCGATAAAGCTAAGTCAGCCAATATGCCCAATGATAATATTGCGCGCGCCATAAAAAAAGCCAGTAGTGCTGGTGAAGGGGAACATTATGACGAGGTAACTTATGAAGGATACGGGCCAGGTGGCGTGGCAGTTTTAGTTCATGCACTAACAGATAACCGCAACCGAACGGCCACCAATGTTCGCGTCGCGTTTACTCGAAATGGTGGCTCTTTAGGTGAAACGGGTTCGGTGAATTATATGTTTGATCGTAAAGGCTATATTGTCATTAAGCGAGAAGATCATGCAATTGAGGAAGACGACATGCTAGAAGTCGTTTTGGAAGCAGGCGGCGAGGATTTAGAAACATCACCAGAAGTATTTGAAATTTACACAGCACCAGAAGATTTTACAGCGGTTCGCGATGCTTTAGAACAAGCAGGTTATTCATTAGCACAAGCTGAATTAACAATGGTTCCGCAAACCTTACTAACCTTGAACGATGAACAAAAAGCGCAATTAGAGCGCTTGGTTGACAAGTTAGAAGACGATGATGATGTGTCAGAAGTATTTACCTCTGCAGAAAATCTATAAAATAAAGGGATGCTTGGCGTCCTTTTATTCATAAAATGAAAGCGGATACAGAATGGAGGGCATTTTGAAAAAGAGAATTTGTTTACAAGCAATCAGGGAAGAAGCGGAAGCCTATTATCGTAACGGTGATTTTTATTGCTCGGAAGCGATTGTGGTGACCATTCGGCAACACTTCGATGCGGAGATTCCCATTGAAGCTGTGGCCATGGCTTCTGGGTTTCCTGTAGGTGTTGGAGGAGCGAAGTGTATTTGTGGTGCTCTTTCAGGCGGGGTTATGTGTCTGGGCTACTTTTTTGGTCGGACAGAAGCCAAAGGAGAACAAGTAAATAAAACGATGGCTTTAGCCAACGAATTGCATCAAAGTTTTCGACAAAAGCATCGAGTGGTTTGCTGCAGTATTTTGACAAGTAAAATGACGATGGGCTCACCTGAGCATATGGAACAATGCATTGGCTTTACTGGAGAAATTGCTGAAACAACCGCAAAAATTATTGCACGAGAACTTGCTTACGAATTAGTCTAGTAAAAATGAGAGAGGAGCAACCAGATTCAGGTGAATGAATCTGGTTGCTCCTCTCTCATTTAATGCGTAATCAATTAACCAAGTACTTTTTCATAAGCTTCCACTTGAGATAAGACACGTTGGAGCTGTAATTCATTTTCAATATAGTTGATTGAATTACCTAAATCTTCTTGGCGGTTTGTTTCTAAACGATCGACTTCTTTTTTTGCTTCGTTCAATAAGTGTAGAACTTCTTCCTTAGATAACATGTACTCACCTCCTTGCGCAGTTCATCTACTATTAGTGTACTCCTTTTTTTCAAAAAAGGGCAATAATAGGATATTAAAAAACAAAAATAGCGGTTCTAACCGCTATTTTTGTTTACTCATGGCGTTGTTGTGCTAAAATCGCTTCGATTCGTTCTCTTTGATCTGCCAAAAAGTGAGGCAAATAAAGGGGGATTTCATCAAAGTTTGAACTTTGATTTTCATAGGCTTCGGCATCTAGCAGGCCTTTTTGTGTGGCTACTTCAAATAACAAGTGGTTCGGTTCTCTAAAATACAATGATTTGAAAAATTCGCGGTCTTTAATTCCTGAGTTTGTAAAATTCTTTTCCTCTAACAGGCTATCAACTTGCGTTAATTCTTGCGTATCTTCCACCCCAAAGGCGACGTGATGAACGCCACCAATTCCTTCAATGGCAAGCGGATTGGTACGGTCATCAATGATGTGCACCTCTTGATAAAACTGTGGATGATGATTTTCCAGAACGGTTACTTCATGCGCAGTTTCAAAAAAAGGTACTGTTTCTTTTTCATGCCAATGTAAATAATCCACTAAAGGTTGTTTAGTAGCTGCGGCATATTGGACGCGTAATTGAATTGCATCAATGCCTAAAATTGCATGTTCTACTGGAATTTCGGAATGCTCAGCTGGAAAATAATCTTCCGCATTTTCAAATTCACGTAACGGAACAAGCGCCATTTGCGTATTATCGGGCGCTTCAAAACGCAAAATTGGGTGTTGGTTAAATGTTTCCACACCATAGTGGCAGATACCCGCTTGCTCAAGACGTTCTGCCCAAAAATCCAAAGAGGCGCGCGTTGGTACTTTTAAAATAGTTCGTTCAATTGTATTTGTCCCAAATGATTGATCTTGGCCATCATTCAATTCAAAAAAAGTTAATTCGGTACCTGTTCGTTGCTCATTATCTGAGAAAAATAAGTGATACATGGTGTGGTCATCTTGGTTGATCGTTTTCATTAGTAATTTTAATCCCAGTGTATTATGATAGAAGTCAAATGTAGGCTTTATCAATCGATTTAAAATAGAGATGTGATGAATTTGTGCATACATAGTAAAATTCCTTTCTTGGAGGTTTATTAAATGAAACAATTTTTTCAAAAAGGGTCGAAACCTAATCAATTAGTTGTCGCTTTCCATGGTACTGGTGGCAATGAATATCAATTATTAACGACCATCGCAACCCTTTATCCAGAAGCGAGTGTTCTAAGTTACTTAGGGACAGAAGGTGTAGGCGAACAGCGACGCTTTTTTGCGCCATTAGTTAATGGAGCCTTACCTCGTGCTAACTTTGATGAGCGAGTGACGGCGTTTCTAGAAGAAGTTTGGCAACCGCAAAAGTTATACGATGAAGTTATTTTTATAGGGTACTCTAACGGTGCCAATTTTATTTTAGGCCTGTTAGAAAAGAACCCGACTATTGCTAACACTGTTATTTTACTGCATCCAAGCAATTTAGGCTATCAATATGTATCTGGTGAGTTTGCGACAAAAGTGATTGTCACAACAGGGGCTCAGGATGAGTTGAGTATTCCGGGACAAGTTCTTTCTTTAGCTAATCAATTAAAGAAACATTTTCCAGTCGACTTTTTACTAGTGGATGGCGGTCATGGCTTATCAGAAGAAGAAGTAACGAAAATAAAAGAAGTTCTTTAAAAAACAAGCTGCAACCTTTGCTAATAAGTGGTTGCAGCTTGTTTTTTTCTTGTGTGTAACTAAAAATGAATGCCAGTAATTGATAATAGAGAGGACTACAAAATTAACATCTTATTATCTTGAAATAGCTAATTTTATTCTTTAGTCATTAGTATAACGTGACCAACCCCACCACTTAGGCATTAACTCTTTTAACCGAACTATTTCTCGTTTTTGATAATCAACTAAGATTTCTGTATCAGCATTTTTAGGAGAAAGCTGGAGCAATAATTCTCTACAAGCACCACAAGGCATACCAGAAATTCCATTAGGAACATCGTCCCGAAAAGTAATAATTCGTTTAATCACTGTCTGTCCACTATCGGCATACATATTCAAAGCGGCAACTCGTTCTGCACATAAATCTAGAACACCACAACAGCTTTCAAAACAAAAGCCGGTAAATAATTGTCCATCTTCTGCCTCTAGGGCACAGACGACATGGTGTGTGTAAATAAATGGTGTTACTTCTTGAGGATGGTATTCTTTCTTTGCGTATTCATACATTTTTTTCCAAATATCCATGAATAAATTCTCCTTTATTTTTAGTTAGAATTATTATAGCAAATGTTCACACACAAAGAATAAAAAATAGAAGCATAAGAATGGATCATACTGAGATAGTAAGTGATAATCCTTATGCTTCTAAAAAATTATTTGTCAATAATCATTTTCGCAAGGGCAAAGTCTCCTGCGTAAGGTTCATCTACGCCGTTTACTTTTTGATAAAGGTCGGCGCCTTTACCAGCTAAGACAATCGCATCATCAGCCGTTGTGCTTAAAGATAATGCGTGAGCAATTGCTTCGCCACGATCTAAAACGGTGTAAACAGGCATTTCTTTGGTAATATGGGCTTGAATTTCTTGGCAAATTTTTGCTGGATCTTCACTGGCTGGGTCATCGGTTGTTAGGACTGCAACATCAGCCAATTCAGAAAGAACCCTACCAAAGTCTTTGCGGCGAGAAATCGCTTTGTCTCCCGTACTACCGACAAGAACAATTAAGCGGCCGTCAGGATGTTCTTCACGGACAAAGGTTAAAAGATTCTTCAAACTGTCATAGTTATGAGCGTAATCAACATAGACGGTTGCACCGTTGGTATTCGTTAAAGATTCCATCCGGCCAGGGACGGTGGTTGCTGCGATCCCTTGTTGACACTCTTCTTTTGAAGCTCCCACAAGGACACTAGCAATCGCCGCACTTAACGCATTACCTTTGTTAAAATCACCACCTAAACGAAGGTGATAAGAGCCAGCCAATCCTAACGCATCTGCAGGACTTTCAACGATAAAACGTAAGGAATCCTCTGAAGAAACAGCGAATGAATAGTCAACTTCTGAAGCTGGCTGACTGCCATAGACAATGGCAGGGACTTTTTGCTGTTGTGCGGTTTCTTTAAGTAATGGAAAATAATCAGCTTCGTGATTCAACACAATGACTTTAGAATGTGTAATCAATTGACGTTTGCAATAAAAGTAATCGTCAAAGGTTGGATGTTCAATTGGACTGATATGGTCGGGGGTAATGTTTAAAAAAATGCCGACATCAAAAAACAGCTTGTAGACACGATTAGTTTTGTAGGCTTGGGAAGAAACTTCCATAATAAAATGAGTCATCCCGTTAGCAACAGCGGTTGCCATCATTCGATACAAGTCCAAAGATTCGGGTGTAGTCAATGCAGATTTAAAGAATGTTTTGCCATCTAATGTCGAATTCATGGTAGAAAGCAAGGCTGTTTTTTGTTGTGTAGCAACATCTAAAATATATTTGGTGAAATAAGCCGCTGTTGTTTTACCTTTGGTTCCAGTAAAGCCAATCAGTTTTAATTTATTTTGTGGATAATCATAAAAAGCCATGCTTAACACAGCCATTGCTTTTTTTATGTCAGTCACGATAATTCCTAGTTGCGCCGGAACCTCATAAGGCACCTCAGAAACATAGATTTCTAGGCCGTCTTTTACAGCATTTTCTAAATAGATTTCTTTAAAGTTTAATCCTTTACAAAAAAAGAGTGTTTCTGCTGTTACGTCTCTCGAATCGTAAGAAAGAGCCGTTACTTCTCGTTGACCTAACGTGTCGGAAAGGGTCAAGTGCCAGCCTTCTGGTGAAATAAATTCTTTTAATAAATCTTCTTTTTCTAAGCAATCGCGAATTGCGAATAATGAAATCGTCACTTTTTTTGCCTCCAAACGTTTCAACGAAATTTCAAAACTGATGTCATTATAGCATTATTTTTCTTTTAAAAAAACCATCTCGTTAGCGTGAGAAAATCCATGAGAAATGTTAAAATAGGATAATTCTTCGAGAAAGTCGTTGCATATCCCAAGATGAACAATTAAAATAAAGAAAGCATACTCAAAGAATATTGGAGGACAAAATGATCAATCAACCAAATTCAGTTGATCAACCAATCCTGACGAACCAAGAAAAAATGGTCAAAGGCTCAGCTTGGATGACAGCTAGTAATATTATCTCCCGCATGTTAGGGGCGATTTACATCATCCCCTGGTACGCTTGGATGGGCGAGCACGGAAACGAAGCGAACAGTTTGTTTTCAATGGGGTATACGATTTATGCCTTATTCCTAATGATCTCTACCGCCGGAATTCCAGGTGCGATTGCCAAGCAGACCTCGCATTATAATTCATTGAACGAATATAAAATTAGTCGACAGCTTTTTTATCGTGCCTTACAACTAATGGGTGGCTTAGGTGTGGTTTTTGCTATTGTGATGTATTTGGCATCTCCGGCATTAGCAGCTTTGTCTGGCGGAGGTCCTGAATTAGTTCCAACAATGCGTTCATTAAGTTTAGCCGTTTTAGTTTTCCCAAGCATGAGTGTCATTCGCGGTTATTTCCAAGGAAATCAAGAAATGATGCCCTTTGCTTTATCACAAATTGTTGAACAAGTAGCACGAGTTTTTTACATGTTATTAACTGCTTTTATTATCATGAAAGTCTTTGAAGGTAATTACGTTACAGCGGTGACCCAAGCCACTTTTGCGGCATTTATTGGGATGCTCGCAAGTTTTGCGGTTTTAGGTTATTACATGTACAAACAAAAACCATTATTTGATTATTTAGAAGAACACAGCGCCAATGAACATGAAATTGCTCCAAAAGAGTTATTGATTGAAACTTTTAAAGAGGCGATTCCTTTTATCGTAGTTGGCTCAGGGGTAACGGTCTTTAAACTTGTCGATCAGTTTACTTTCTCAAACTTTATGCGTTTGTTTACGGATTATTCAGATACCCAATTACGAGAGCTTTTCGGTATTTTTAATGCCAATCCGGACAAATTAACCATGATTGTCGTGGCTTTAGCAACTTCGATTTCGGCTACTGGATTACCGTTGATTACAGAAGCGGTCACCTTAAAAAATCACCGTGAGTTAGCGCGTTTGATTAGTAATAATTTACAACTTTTTGTGTTTGTAATGTTGCCAGCAACGTTTGGTATGATTGTTTTAGCGCAACCACTATACACTGTTTTTTACATGCCAGATGCTTTAGGCACTTCTTTATTAGTGCAAGCTTGTTATGCTAGTTTATTCTTGGGCTTGTATATGTTAGTGTCAAATATGTTAATGGGGATGTATGAAAATCGTGACGCAATGCGTTATTTAGGAATTGGTTTAGCAGTGAAATTAATCGTGCAATTCCCCGCAATCCGTTTATTTGAAGTTTACGGTCCGTTATTAGCAACGATGATTGGCTTTACGGTTTCTTGCGTATTGATTCTAAGAAGAATTCGTCAAGTGACACGTTTTAATTACAAATTAACCTTACGGCGAACATTGTTAATGTTCTGTATTACAGTCATCATGATGATTATCGCTTTGATTTTCCGTCAGTTCTTGTATCTATTTTTAGATCCAACTAGACGTTTCCAAGCTTTCATTATCGTTGTAATTGTGGCTGCTGCAGGAGGCGCTTTTTATGGCTATTCGGTCTTGAAGATTCGCTTAGCTGATCGTTTATTAGGGAAAAATGCCGCAAAATTACGTGCAAAATTCAATATTAAATAATAGCTGATTGAACTACTTTCAGCAGATTCTCTTAAGAGACAAGGCTTGAGACATCGATCGATTCGATTTATGTCCCAAGCTATTTTTTTAAAGGAAAGAGGAATGACGATGCGTTTAGATAAATTTTTAGCCGATGTTGGTATCGGTAGTCGTAAAGAAATCAAACAATTGTTAAAGAAAAAAGTCGTTACGGTGAATGGTGACGTCGTAAAAGAAGCCAAAACACAAGTAAATGAAGAAACAGATCAAATTGCCTTGATGGGAGAAATTCTTACGTATCAGAAATTCTTTTATTACATGTTGCATAAACCACAAGGTGTCATTTCTGCGACGGAAGATCAGCGAGATGAAACGGTAATTGACTTGTTAACTGATCAGGATTACCGTGCCGACTTGTTCCCAGTTGGTCGCTTGGATAAAGATACCGAAGGTTTGCTTCTGTTAACAAATGATGGCCAGTTAGCGCATCAATTATTATCACCCAAAAAGCATGTGGATAAAGAATATTTAGCTGAAGTTGAGGGACTTGTGACAGCGGAAGATTGTCAACTGTTTGCGCAAGGATTTGCCTTGAAAGATGGAGAAATGGTTAAACCAAGTCGCTTAGTCATTGAGACGATCAATGAGGAAGAAGGGACTTCCGTAGTCCGTTTAGTGATTCAAGAGGGGAAATTTCATCAAGTCAAACGGATGTTAGCCACTGTAGGCAAACCTGTGACGTATTTAAAACGATTACGAATGGGCGAACTATGGTTAGATGAAACGTTAGAACTAGGGGAATATCGGCCCTTAACAGAAGCCGAATTGCAACAACTACAACCTAAACAATCATACCTCAATTAAAATAAACAAAAACCCAGCCCTTTCTGCGGAAAAGATAAAAATTTTCTCGAAAAATAGTGTCGGGTTTCTTTCTTTTTCTGCATAAAATGGTATGATTGACTATGTAGAACTTTATGAATAGGAGTGACAACAAATGACAATTGATTGGACAAAAGAAGTCGAAGCACGTAAAGACGACTTATTAGAAGATTTACAAAACTTATTACGGATCAACAGTGAACGTGATGATGCACAAGCAACACCTGAAGCGCCCTTTGGACCTGGGCCAGTTGCTGGCTTAAAACACATGTTAGCGTATGGTGAACGTGATGGCTTTACGGTGAAAAATGTCGACAATTACGCTGGACACATTGAATATGGCGAAGGCGACGAAACGTTAGGGATTTTTGGTCATATGGACGTTGTTCCTGCTGGTGATGGTTGGGAAACAGATCCTTATGAACCAGTCATTAAAGATGGCAAAATTTATGCACGTGGCGCGAGCGATGATAAAGGCCCAAGTATGGCTGCTTATTACGCAATGAAAATTATCAAAGAATTAGGCTTACCCGTGTCTAAAAAAATTCGTTTCGTAGTAGGAAGTGACGAAGAAAGCGGCTGGGGCGATATGGATTACTATTTCCAACATGAAGAAGCGCCAGACTTTGGTTTCTCACCAGATGCTGAGTTCCCAATTATCAATGGGGAAAAAGGAAATGTGACTATTCGTTTAACTTTCCGAGGCGGTAACGGCGCTGATTATAAATTAGAAAGCTTCAAATCTGGCTTACGTGAAAACATGGTTCCGGGAACAGCAGATGCTGTTGTAACGGCTGCTTCAGCAGACGAAGCGGCTTCACTAGCTGCTAGCTTTGAAACATTCATCAAACAAGAAGCAAAAATTTCAGGTAACGCAGAACTTTCAGATAAAACAGTGACTTTCCATGTAGTTGGTAAAGGTGCTCACGGGGCTAGCCCACAATCTGGAATTAACGCAGCGACTTTCTTGGCAACTTTCTTAAATGATTACAGCTTTGCAGAAGGCGCATATAGCTTTATTAATACCATTGCTGAATTTATCCATGAAGATTTTTATGGTGAAAAATTAGGCGTGGCTTTTGAAGACGAAAAAATGGGTAAATTGACAATGAACGCTGGGATTGTTAACTTTGATCCAGAAAACCCTGAAAATAGCTTAGTAACATTAAACTTCCGCTATCCAAAAGGAACTTCAGCAGAAGAATTACAAGCAAAAGTTCAAGCAACAGTCGGTGAAACGGTCACTGCAACACAAGGAGATCGCAACCAAGAACCGCATTATGTACCAGTTGATGATCCATTGGTGGCAACGTTACTACAAGTTTACGAAGACCATACAGGCGAAAAAGGCCAAGAACAAATCATTGGTGGCGGTACTTATGGCCGCTTATTAAAACGTGGTGTTGCCTATGGCGCAATGTTCCCTGGTTACACAGACACAATGCACCAAGCCAACGAATTTATGGAATTAGATGACTTATTCCGAGCAGCTGCTATTTATGCAGATGCGATTTATCGTTTAGCGAAGTAAAGTAAAAAAGCTGTTTTCGATTTTCGAAAACAGCTTTTTTTTGCAATTTTTGCCTTTTAAAAACCCAAAATCAGAACCGTCAATTTACTGAAAATTTCTTGCAAATCAAAGGATCCCACGATACGATAAATAGGAGAAAACGCAATGAGTGAAACACTTATTGTTAACTATTTAATCAAAGGACGTGTGAAGATGAACGTAGAAGAATTAGTTCAAAAAGCAAAAGATTTAATTGGAGAAGGCAACGTGGAACATGCGCAACAATTCATTGAAGAACATAAAGATGAATTAGGCGAACACTATCATAAAATTACAGCGCTGTTAGCTGATACAACGACCGATGGTTTGTTTGATAAAATTAAAGGATTGTTTCAATAGTCGTAATTAAAAAGGCAAAACACAGTTAACCACGCACTGTGTTTTGCCTTTTTTTGCCATGTAAAGTTTGATAATATCAACAAATAGTAAAAGATATTACCATACAATAAATATAGATTTGTTATTTTAAGAAAAGTAAAGGAATTAAGCTAAGAGATTCCTAATTAGATAATGTTATTTTTGTTACATATATAACTATATTAGTTAAAAAAACTATAAATAACCCTTTTTTTAAGAAAATAAGAATGGTAAACTTTAAGTAGTGTTATTCAGTTTGATTGATTTGGAAACGATTACTTTTAAATTTCAAACAAAAAAAGCGCCGAAACAGCGCCACTTTACAGTTGATTACGGTTGAAACCTTATTTTAACTTGCTATGTTGTTTAGAATAGTCCCAAAAGAACTTAACTAAATTATAGCATAGAATAAAAATCATTCAAGTAGTAATTTAAAAAAAGGAGTGGAAATAAAATGAAGAAAGATTACGTTATTGGTCTGGATATAGGAACTAATTCTGTCGGCTGGGCAGTTATGACAGAAGACTATCAGTTGGTGAAGAAAAAAATGCCTATTTATGGAAATACTGAAAAAAAGAAAATCAAGAAAAATTTTTGGGGTGTGCGTTTATTTGAAGAAGGGCATACAGCCGAAGATCGCCGATTAAAAAGAACAGCACGACGAAGAATTAGTCGTCGACGGAATCGTTTACGCTACTTACAAGCTTTTTTTGAAGAAGCGATGACAGCTTTGGATGAAAACTTTTTTGCTCGTTTACAAGAGAGTTTTTTAGTGCCTGAAGATAAGAAGTGGCACAGACATCCGATTTTTGCTAAGTTGGAAGATGAAGTAGCTTACCATGAAACGTATCCGACAATCTACCATTTACGCAAAAAATTAGCAGATTCATCTGAGCAAGCAGATTTACGACTAATTTATTTGGCGTTGGCCCATATTGTCAAATATCGTGGACATTTTTTAATTGAAGGAAAACTAAGTACAGAAAATACTTCTGTTAAAGAACAATTTCAACAATTTATGGTCATTTATAACCAAACCTTTGTGAATGGGGAGAGTCGCTTAGTTAGTGCGCCTTTACCTGAATCTGTCTTGATTGAGGAAGAGTTGACTGAAAAAGCTTCTCGGACTAAAAAATCTGAAAAAGTCTTACAACAATTTCCTCAAGAAAAAGCTAATGGCTTATTTGGTCAGTTCTTAAAGCTAATGGTAGGGAATAAAGCTGACTTTAAAAAAGTTTTTGGTTTGGAAGAAGAAGCCAAAATAACTTACGCTAGTGAAAGCTATGAAGAAGATTTAGAAGGCATTTTAGCAAAGGTTGGGGATGAATATAGTGACGTGTTTTTAGCTGCTAAAAATGTGTACGATGCAGTTGAATTATCAACGATTTTAGCAGATTCGGATAAAAAAAGTCACGCGAAATTATCTTCTAGCATGATTGTCCGTTTTACAGAACATCAAGAAGATTTAAAAAATTTCAAACGATTTATTCGTGAAAATTGTCCAGACGAATATGATAATCTCTTTAAAAATGAACAGAAAGACGGCTATGCAGGCTATATTACACACGCAGGTAAGGTTTCACAGCTTAAATTTTACCAGTATGTTAAGAAAATCATTCAAGATATTGCTGGAGCAGAATATTTTTTAGAAAAAATTGCGCAAGAAAACTTTTTAAGAAAGCAACGGACCTTTGATAATGGGGTGATTCCTCATCAAATTCATTTGGCTGAGTTACAAGCAATCATTCATCGTCAAGCGGCCTATTATCCATTTTTAAAAGAAAATCAAAAAAAAATTGAACAACTGGTTACATTTCGAATTCCTTATTATGTCGGACCATTATCAAAAGGAGATGCAAGTACCTTCGCTTGGTTAAAACGTCAAAGTGAGGAACCAATTCGTCCTTGGAACCTTCAAGAAACCGTTGATTTGGACCAATCAGCGACAGCCTTTATTGAACGAATGACCAATTTTGATACGTATTTACCTTCTGAAAAAGTTTTACCGAAACATAGTTTGTTATATGAAAAGTTTATGGTATTTAATGAATTGACCAAGATTTCTTATACGGATGATCGAGGAATCAAAGCCAATTTTTCAGGTAAGGAAAAAGAAAAAATCTTTGATTATCTGTTTAAGACGCGTCGAAAAGTTAAGAAAAAGGATATCATTCAATTCTATCGAAACGAATATAATACGGAGATTGTCACGCTTAGTGGACTTGAAGAAGACCAATTTAATGCTAGTTTTAACACGTATCAGGATTTACTGAAATGTGGTTTGACAAGAGCAGAATTAGACCACCCAGATAATGCCGAAAAATTGGAAGATATCATAAAAATTTTAACTATTTTTGAAGATCGGCAACGAATTCGGACGCAACTTTCCACATTCAAAGGGCAGTTCTCAGAAGAAGTACTAAAAAAATTAGAACGCAAGCACTACACTGGCTGGGGAAGATTGTCGAAGAAATTAATCAATGGTATCTACGATAAAGAATCGGGTAAAACAATTTTGGACTATTTAATTAAAGATGACGGGGTCTCAAAACACTATAATCGCAATTTTATGCAACTGATTAATGATTCACAATTATCTTTTAAAAATGCTATTCAAAAAGCACAGTCCAGTGAACATGAAGAAACATTAAGTGAAACTGTCAATGAATTAGCTGGTAGCCCAGCAATAAAAAAAGGAATTTATCAAAGTTTAAAAATTGTCGATGAACTAGTCGCGATTATGGGTTATGCGCCTAAGCGGATTGTTGTCGAAATGGCACGTGAAAATCAAACGACTAGCACTGGCAAGAGAAGATCCATCCAACGCTTGAAAATAGTTGAAAAAGCAATGGCCGAAATCGGCAGCAATTTATTAAAAGAACAACCAACGACTAATGAACAGTTACGAGATACCCGTCTTTTCCTTTACTATATGCAAAATGGTAAAGATATGTACACGGGAGATGAATTATCGCTTCATCGTTTATCTCACTATGATATTGATCATATTATCCCACAAAGTTTTATGAAAGACGATTCATTGGATAACCTAGTTTTAGTGGGCTCTACTGAAAATCGAGGGAAATCCGATGATGTACCTAGCAAGGAAGTTGTTAAGAAGATGAAAGCTTATTGGGAGAAATTATATGCTGCTGGCTTAATTAGTCAACGGAAATTCCAACGTCTGACCAAGGGGGAGCAAGGTGGCTTGACTCTCGAAGACAAAGCGCATTTTATCCAACGACAATTAGTAGAAACTCGTCAAATTACCAAAAATGTTGCAGGGATCTTAGATCAACGCTACAATGCCAAGTCAAAAGAGAAAAAAGTCCAAATCATCACCTTGAAAGCTAGTTTAACGAGCCAATTTCGTTCGATTTTTGGCTTGTATAAAGTTCGTGAAGTGAATGATTATCACCATGGACAAGATGCTTATTTAAACTGTGTGGTCGCAACCACGTTATTAAAAGTTTATCCTAATTTAGCACCAGAATTTGTTTACGGAGAATATCCTAAATTCCAGGCCTTTAAAGAAAATAAAGCCACGGCGAAGGCTATAATTTATACAAATTTGCTGCGCTTTTTCACGGAAGATGAACCACGGTTCACGAAGGATGGCGAAATTCTTTGGAGTAACAGTTATTTAAAAACTATCAAAAAAGAATTAAATTACCATCAAATGAATATTGTCAAAAAAGTAGAAGTGCAAAAAGGCGGTTTTTCAAAAGAGTCGATTAAACCCAAAGGACCATCGAATAAATTGATTCCTGTCAAAAATGGTTTGGATCCCCAAAAATATGGCGGTTTTGATAGTCCTGTGGTTGCTTATACAGTGTTATTCACGCATGAAAAAGGTAAAAAACCTCTTATTAAACAGGAGATACTGGGCATTACGATTATGGAAAAAACAAGGTTTGAACAAAATCCTATTCTTTTTTTAGAGGAGAAAGGCTTCCTGCGGCCTCGTGTATTAATGAAATTGCCTAAGTATACACTGTATGAATTTCCAGAAGGGCGCCGGCGCTTATTAGCTAGTGCTAAAGAAGCGCAAAAAGGGAACCAGATGGTTTTACCCGAACATTTACTTACATTACTGTACCATGCGAAACAATGTTTGTTACCAAATCAATCAGAAAGTTTGGCTTATGTAGAACAACATCAACCAGAATTTCAAGAGATTTTAGAGAGAGTGGTTGACTTTGCTGAAGTGCATACATTAGCCAAGTCAAAAGTCCAGCAAATTGTGAAACTTTTTGAAGCAAATCAAACAGCAGATGTGAAAGAGATTGCGGCATCCTTTATCCAACTTATGCAGTTTAATGCGATGGGCGCACCAAGTACGTTTAAATTTTTCCAAAAAGACATTGAGCGAGCACGCTACACGTCAATCAAAGAAATTTTTGATGCCACTATCATTTACCAATCGACTACGGGCCTGTATGAAACACGCAGAAAGGTTGTCGACTAGATGGGCTGGCGAACGGTAGTGGTTAATAAGCATTCAAAATTATCCTATAAAAACAATCATCTTGTTTTTAAAGCAATTGATCACCAAGAATTAATTCATTTGTCTGAAATTGATGTTTTGTTGTTGGAAACAACGGACATTTCGTTAACCACGATGCTATTAAAACGATTAATTGATGAAAAAATATTAGTGTTATTTTGCGATGATAAGCGTTTGCCAATTGGTAAAATTTTGCCCTTTTATGGACGGCATGATAGTAGCTTGCAATTGACACGTCAGTTGGCTTGGACGGAAGAACGAAAAGGTCAAGTTTGGACAGCGATCATTGCACAAAAAATCACCAATCAGAGTTTACACTTAGCGCAACGAGACTATGGCCAAAAGGCTGCTGCTTTGTTAGCTATGCGCGCTGAATTACGTCTGTTTGATCCAGCCAATCGAGAAGGTCATGCAGCTCGAAGTTACTTTAATACTCTCTTTGGCAATGATTTTACACGTGAACAAGAAAATGACATTAATGCTGGTTTAAACTATGGTTATACGTTGTTATTAAGTATTTTTGCTCGAGAGTTAGTCCAGACAGGTTGTTTTACACAACTAGGACTAAAACATGCCAACCAATTTAATGACTTTAACTTAGCAAGTGATCTTATGGAGCCTTTTCGTCCATTGGTAGATCAAATCATTTATGAGAATAGAAAAGAAGCATTTCCGATAATGAAACGTAAGTTATTTGCTTTGTTTATGAATACGTATATGTACAAGAAAAAACAAATGTTTTTAACCAATATTGCTACCGATTATACAAAACATGTAGTAAAAGTTCTGAATCAAGAGGAGGAAGGAGTTCCAGAGTTTGGGATATGAGTTATCGATATATGCGTCTATTATTAATGTTTGATATGCCAACGGACACAGTCAGTGACCGGAAAGCGTATCGGAAGTTCCGGAAATTTTTGATTAATGAAGGATTTATTATGCATCAATTTTCGGTTTACAGCAAAATTTTGTTGAATGATACTGCTAATAAAGCAATGTTGGTTCGCTTAAAGCAGAATAATCCGCAAAGAGGACTAATTACACTATTAAATGTAACAGAAAAACAATTTTCTCGAATGATTTATTTGCATGGAGAACAAGACAATCGAGTTGCTAATTCAGATGAACGGATTGTCTTTTTAGGAGAAGAATAGATGAGAGTTAATTTTTCTTTATTGGAAGAACCCATTGAAATTGAAAAATCCACCTTTTTAACGATTAAAGACGTTCAAACCTTTGCCCATCTAGTGAAGTTAATTTATCAATATGATGGGGAAAATGAGTTAAAACTATTTGATGCGCAACAAAAAGGGCTGAAACCAACGGAATTATTTGTTGTTACGGATATTTTAGGCTATGACGTTAATTCGGCTGCTACGCTGAAATTAATCTATGGGGATTTAGAAGCACAATTAAATGATAAACCAGAAGTCAAATCAATGATTGAGAAGTTAACTGGAACAATTAGTCAATTAATTGGCTATGAATTGTTGGAACATGAAATGGATTTGGAAGAAGATGGCATCACTGTGCAGGAACTTTTCAAAGCTCTTGGAATCAAAATCGAAACAACGAGTGATACGATTTTTGAAAAAGTTATGGAAATTACACAAGTACATCGTTATTTATCAAAGAAAAAATTATTGATTTTTATTAATGCGTGTACGTATTTAACAGAGGATGAAGTGCAACAAGTGGTAGAATATATCTCTTTAAATAATGTGGATGTCCTGTTTTTAGAACAAAGGGTGGTCCAGAACAGATTCCAATATATTTTGGACGAAAACTTTTATTTGAGTTATGAAAAAGCTTAAATTGTTATTGATTAGTGGTTCATTCTAAACTGAAATCTAGCTATGGATAAGTGATGCGAGTACGGAACTTTGGAGAAAAAATAATTCTCCGAGGTTTTAGAGTCATGTTGTTTAGAATGGTACCAAAACCACCTTTTGGCGTTGCATTGGGACGTCTCCGTTTTAGAGTCATGTTGTTTAGAATGGTACCAAAACATCTTCACCATTGAAAGCACCTTCTTTGTAGTTTTAGAGTCATGTTGTTTAGAATGGTACCAAAACAAATGAAGTCAGAACGTGAACGACTTGAAAGTTTTAGAGTCATGTTGTTTAGAATGGTACCAAAACTTCTTAATCTTCATCGCTTTCACCTAATGTGTTTTAGAGTCATGTTGTTTAGAATGGTACCAAAACTCGATATAAGCATTTTGTATCGTCCAATGTGTTTTAGAGTCATGTTGTTTAGAATGGTACCAAAACTCTTTACCTTCTGTGAAAAATGGTTCCTGTGTTTTAGAGTCATGTTGTTTAGAATGGTACCAAAACGAACAACGTATAAGTTCGTATGTAGGGCTTGTTTTAGAGTCATGTTGTTTAGAATGGTACCAAAACTGCGAATCTTTGGCATTCTATCACGAAGCTGTTTTAGAGTCATGTTGTTTAGAATGGTACCAAAACAGTTAGAGCCGCTTAGATTCTTAGAGAAGCGTTTTAGAGTCATGTTGTTTAGAATGGTACCAAAACACGTGCAACATTATACGCTGCCGACTTATTGTTTTAGAGTCATGTTGTTTAGAATGGTACCAAAACGACATGGTAGCGATGAACGATTGCAACAGAGTTTTAGAGTCATGTTGTTTAGAATGGTACCAAAACTAATACAACTTTCTCACCATCACGATAGTTGTTTTAGAGTCATGTTGTTTAGAATGGTACCAAAACATCTTCACCATTGAAAGCACCTTCTTTGTAGTTTTAGAGTCATGTTG
>Ga0153921_1000285_pt1 | contig 31514 bp, 31 predicted proteins | sample TSNJ005MetaG_FD_104691 | JGI IMG/M metagenome (GOLD analysis project Ga0153921, IMG submission 104691) | Attine ant fungus gardens microbial communities from New Jersey, USA - TSNJ005 MetaG | ecosystem: Host-associated > Fungi > Mycelium > Unclassified | place: USA: New Jersey, Brendon T. Byrne... | reverse complement strand
TTAAAGTGATACTTGAAGTTTGACGTGTAAGCGCTAGAATCCCTGGATATTGTTGGAAACCGTTCGCGCGAGCTTTGCTTGCGCGTTCTGGTTTTCAGCGTTCGGCAGCGAAAGCCGCATCCAGACCAGGATTGTTCTGCACATGTCGACCTCGGCCCGCCTGATTCTCATTGTCTGCGCCGCGCTGCTCAGCGCCTGCGCCAGCCGTCCACCGCCGCCCGCTCCCGTAGCGGTGAAACCCAAGCCGGTGTTCAACTACTCCACACAGAATTTTTCGCCTGCTGCCGAAGATGTGCTCTTCCGTGCCTTGGGCCTGGTTGGCACGCCTTATCGATGGGGCGGCAACACCCCGGACTCAGGGTTTGACTGCAGTGGCTTGATCGGCTTTGTGTTTCGCGATGCGGCCGGTATTTCCCTGCCGCGTACCACCCGTGAGTTGATCGTGATGCGCGCGCAGGACGTCAGCGAGCAGAACCTGCAAACCGGCGACCTGCTGTTCTTCGCCACCGGTGGCGGTTCCCAGGTCAGCCACGCCGGGATCTATGTGGGAGAGGGCCGCTTCGTGCACGCGCCACAGACCGGCGGTACGGTGAAGCTGGATACCTTGTCCAAGGCGTATTGGCAGAATGCCTACCTGAGTGCCAAGCGCGTATTGCCAGGGAATCTGGCGCGCAACCCCTGACGCACAGTATCCCTGTAGGAGCCGGCAAGCCGGCTCCTACCCATCATTTAGCGGCCGACACCCGCCACACCTTGTTCCCCACATCATCTGCCACCAGCAAATCCCCCTGCTGATCAATCACCACGCCCACCGGCCGGCCCATGGCTTTCTCATCCTTGTCGAGGAAACCGGTCAGCACGTCCACGGGCTGCCCCTTCGGCTGGCCAGCCTCGAACGGGACGAAGATCACCTTGTAGCCACTGTGCGGCTTGCGGTTCCACGACCCATGCTGGCCGATGAACGCGCCGTTGCTGAACTGGGCTGGCAGTTTGCTGCCCTCGGCAAACGTCAATCCCAGGGAGGCAGTGTGCGGGCCCACTGCATAATCCGGCGCGATCGCCTTGGCGACCAGGTCCAGGTTCTGCGGGCTGACGCGCACGTCCACATGCTGCCCGTAGTAGCTGAATGGCCAGCCATAGAATGCGCCGTCCTTGACTGAGGTGATGTAGTCCGGCACCAGGTCGCTGCCGATTTCATCGCGTTCGTTCACTGCCGTCCACAGCTTGCCGCTTTGTGGTTCCCAGGCCATGCCGTTGGGGTTGCGCAGGCCGGAGGCGAAGATGCGGTGCTCGCCGCTGGCACGATCGACTTCCCAGATGGCCGCCCGGCCTTGTTCCGCTTCCAGGCCGTTTTCACCGACATTGCTGTTGGAGCCGACGCTTACATACAGTTTGCTGCCGTCCTTGCTCGCCACTACGTTCTTGGTCCAGTGGTGATTGATGCTGCCGCCCGGCAGGTCGACGACTTTGGTGCCGGCCTCCTTGATCGCGGTTTCACCTGGTTGATAGGGGAAGCGCAACAGCTTGTCCGAGTCGGCCACGTACAGATCGTTACCGACCAGGGTCATGCCAAACGGCGAATTGAGGTTTTCCAGGAACACCGTGCGCGTTTCGGCGACGCCGTCGTGGTCGGCGTCACGCAGCAAGGTGATGCGGTTCGGGCTCGGCACAGCGGCGCCGGCGCGGCCCATGACTTTCTCCATGACCCAGCCACGAATACCCTTGGCGTCATCCGGCTTGGGTGGCGCGTTGGTTTCCGCCACCAGCACGTCGCCATTGGGCAATACATACAGCCAGCGCGGATGGTCCAGGCCTTCGGCGAACGCCGCCACCTGGGTGCCGGCAGCGGCGGTGGGCTTGGCGCCGTCCGGCCAGCCAATCGCCGGGGCGATATTCACGGTCGGGATCAGGGTCTTGTTCGGCTCCGGCAACTTGGGCGACGGCCCGGTGCCATCGGAGACCTGCAAGGTAGAGCTTTCCCCGCAGGCAGCGAGGGTGCCGGCGAGCATGATAAGCAGGGCGAGTCTGGTTTTGTGCATGGTGTTCTCCTTAATACCTGTAAGGGTAGAGGAGGCCGGCCGTAGGATGGTTCAAGTGCAAGGCCAGCTTTAATTGACGCTCCACCCCCAACCCACTAACCTTCGCGGCTTGTTCCAGGTGCTCTGTGACCCATGGGTCGACGGAGTGAAACAGGGAAGCCGGTGAGTGAGCGCACTTGTACACAGTGCTGCCGCAATTCCGGCGCTGCCCCCGCAACGGTAAATGAGTCAAGACGGTGCTTTCTGCCACTGTATCGCGTGCGATATGGGAAGGCGCGCTGTCGGCCTGTCCGAGTGCTCTCTTTATAAAGAGCCAGGGCGCCACTCATGAGTCCGGAGACCGGCCTGGTTCATCCAACAGCATCACGGTGGGCGATGCTTGGCTGTCTGTTTATCCTTTTTCCTGCCCGCCGTTTTTGTCCAGCCCCAACGGAGAGCTGTCATGACCGATTCCCCCGACCGCGACGAACGCCACCTGGCGCGCATGCTGCGCAAAAAAGCCGTGATCGATGAGCGCATCGCCAACTCCCCCAACGAATGCGGCCTGCTGCTGGTGCTCACCGGCAACGGCAAAGGCAAGAGCAGTTCGGCATTCGGCATGCTCGCCCGCGCCATGGGCCACGGCATGCAGTGCGGGGTGGTGCAGTTCATCAAGGGGCGCAACAGCACCGGTGAAGAGTTGTTCTTCCGCCGCTTTCCCGAGCAGGTGCGTTTTCATGTGATGGGCGAAGGCTTTACCTGGGAAACCCAGGACCGCCAGCGCGATATCGCCGCCGCCGAAGCCGCGTGGGCGGTGTCGCGCGAGTTGCTGCAAGACCCGTCCATCGGCCTGGTGGTGCTGGACGAGCTGAACATCGCCCTCAAGCACGGCTATCTCGACCTCGACCAGGTACTCAGCGACCTGCAAGCGCGCCCGCCAATGCAGCACGTGGTGGTGACTGGCCGTGGCGCCAAGCCCGAGTTGATCGAAATGGGCGACACCGTCACCGAGATGGGCATGCTCAAGCACGCGTTCCAGGCCGGTATCAAGGCACAGAAGGGCGTCGAACTTTGAATCAGCCCCGTCATTGCCCGGCTGTCTTGATCGCCGCACCGGCGTCCGGCCAGGGCAAAACCACCGTCACCGCCGCGCTCGCCCGTTTGCACCGCAATCTGGGCCGCAAAGTCCGCGTGTTCAAATGCGGCCCGGACTTTCTTGATCCGATGATCCACGAGCGCGCCAGTGGTGCGCCGGTGTATCAATTGGACATGTGGATGGTGGGCGAGCAGGAAAGTCGCCGCCTGTTGTGGGAAGCCGCCGCTGAGGCCGACCTGATCCTCATCGAAGGGGTGATGGGGCTGTTCGACGGCACGCCGTCCAGCGCCGACCTGGCGCGGCATTTCGGCGTGCCGGTATTGGGCGTGATCGACGGCACTGCGATGGCGCAGACGTTCGGTGCCCTGGCCTTGGGCCTGGCGCGTTATCAGCCGGATTTGCCGTTCGCGGGCGTGCTGGCCAACCGCGTCGGCACCTTGCGCCATGCGCAACTCCTCGAAGGCAGTCTCACCGAAGGTCTGCGCTGGTATGGCGCGCTGTCCCGCGAAACCGGGATCGAACTGCCGAGCCGCCACCTGGGCCTGGTGCAAGCCAGTGAGCTGAACGACCTCGACCTGCGCCTGGATGCTGCTGCCCAGGCACTGGGCAGCAGTTGTGAAGTTGCCTTGCCGCCGCCGGTGACCTTTGCCGCCCCCGAAGTGATCGAGGCCGAGCCGTTGCTGGTCGGCGTGCGCATTGCGGTTGCCCGTGACGAAGCGTTTGCCTTCACCTACGGCGCCAGCCTTGACCTGTTGCGGGCGATGGGCGCCGAGCTGCGCTTTTTCTCGCCGATCCATGACCGCGAATTGCCTGACGCCGACAGTCTGTATCTGCCCGGCGGCTACCCGGAACTGCACCACCAGGCGCTGTCGGAAAATACCTCGATGCTCAATGCCATCCGCGCCCATCACGCGGCCGGCAAACCCTTGCTCGCTGAATGTGGCGGCATGCTCTACCTGCTGGACTCGCTGACCGACGTCGACGGCACCCGCGCCGAACTGGTCGGCCTGCTGCAGGGCGATGCGGTGATGCAAAAGAAACTTGCGGCCCTGGCCCTGCAAAACGTCGAGCTGCCGGAAGGCGTGCTGCGTGGGCACACTTATCACCATTCCCTGACCAGCACCGAGTGGCAGCCGATTGCCCGTGGCGTCAGCCCCAATGGTGGGCGCGGCGCCGAGGCGGTGTTCCGACAAGGGCGTATGACCGCGTCCTACGTACACTTCTATTTCCCGTCCAACCCGAGGGCGGTGGCGGCCTTGTTTGCGCCCGACCCTGAGGTGGCCAGCGCCGGCAAGCCGGCTCCCACCATTGACCGCGTTGAATCCCCATCCACTGTGGGAGCGGGCTTGCCCCCGATGCGGCCATGACCGACAACGCCTTCCCCCAGGCCGACCGCGACGCCGTCTACCGCGCCATCGCCGAGCGCCGCGACATGCGCCACTTCAGCGGCGGCAGCGTGGCCCCCGAGTTGCTGCACCGCTTGCTCCAGGCTGCACACCAGGCGCCGAGTGTCGGGCTGATGCAGCCGTGGCGCTTTATCCGCATCAGCGACCGCCAACTGCGTGGGCAGATCCAGCAATTGGTGGAAGAAGAACGCGTGCGCACTGCCGAGGCGTTGGGCGAGCGTTCCGATGAGTTCATGAAACTCAAGGTCGAAGGCATCCATGACTGCGCCGAAGTGCTGGTGGCAGCGCTGATGGATGATCGCGAGCGGCATATCTTCGGCCGGCGCACCTTGCCGGAAATGGACATGGCCTCGCTGTCCTGTGCGATCCAGAACCTGTGGCTGGCGGCTCGCGTCGAAGGGCTGGGCATGGGCTGGGTCTCGCTGTTCGAGCCCCAGGCCCTGGCCGACCTGCTGGGCCTGCCGCCCGGCGCGAAACCCCTGGCGGTGTTGTGCCTGGGGCCGGTGGCCGAGTTCTATCCGGCACCGATGTTGCAGCTCGAAGGCTGGACCGAACCACGGCCGCTGAGTGAGATGTTGTATGAGAATGTGTGGGGAGTGAGTCAATGAGTGTGGCCTTGCTGTGTGTCGCCGCAGTGGCGCTGGATGCGCTGCTGGGTGAACCCAGGCGCTGGCATCCGCTGGTGGCGTTCGGCAATTTTGCCGGGCGCATCGAGCAACGTTTCAACAGCGGTGGCCGTGGCTGGCGCAGCCATGGGGTGACCGCGTGGTTTATCGCGGTGGTGCCGCTGACCCTGCTGGCGACCGCCCTGTCGTGGGCGCCGTATATCGGCTGGGTGCTGGAGATCCTCGCGCTGTACTGTGCCCTCGGCATGCGCAGCCTTGGCGAACACGTGATCCCGGTGGCCCAGGCGCTGCGCAGCGATGACCTGGAAGAAGCCCGCAAGCGCGTGAGCTACCTGGTCAGCCGCCAGACCAGTGAACTCGATCGCACCGAAGTCGCCCGCGCCGCCACTGAGTCGGTACTCGAAAACGGCAGCGATGCGGTGTTTGCCGCGCTGTTCTGGTTCGTCGTCGCCGGCGTGCCGGGCGTGGTGCTTTACCGCCTGAGCAACACCCTCGACGCGATGTGGGGCTATCGCAACGAACGCTTCGAGCGCTTCGGCTGGGCTGCGGCGAAAATCGACGATCTGCTGAACTACATTCCGGCGCGCCTGGTGGCGTTGACCTACGCAGTGCTGGGCAAAACCCGCCTGGCGCTCAAATGCTGGCGAACCCAGGGCCCGACGTGGGACAGCCCCAACGCTGGCCCGGTGATGGCCGCCGGTGCTGGCGCCTTGGGCGTGGAGCTGGGCGGCGCGGCGATCTACCACGGCGAGGTGCATCAACGGCCGCCACTGGGCGAAGGCCCGGCGGCGGATGCCGATTCCATCGACCGGGGCTGGCAACTGGTGCAGCGCGGCGTATGGTTATGGCTGCTGATCCTATGTGCGGGGGCGCAATTCTATGCTTGAACACGGTGGCCGGCTGCGCAAGGCGGCGATGCAGTACGGGATTGCCGAGGCTGATTGGCTCGACCTCTCCAGCGGCCTGGCGCCGTGGCCCTGGCCAATCCCCGAAATCCCGCTGCGAGCCTGGGCGCGCCTGCCGGAAACCGACGACGGCCTGGAGCAGGCCGCCAGCGAGTACTACGGCGCTGCGCATCTGTTGCCGGTGGCCGGTTCCCAGGCGGCGATCCAACTGCTGCCGCGCTTGCGCCGTGCGGGCAAGGTCGGCGTGTTGTCGCCGTGCTATGCCGAACACGCCGAAGCCTGGCGCCGCGCCGGTTATGTGGTGCGTGAGGTGCAGGAGCAGGAAGTCGACTTCTTCCTTGATGGCCTCGACGTGCTGGTGGTGGTCAATCCCAACAATCCCACCGGCCTGAGCCTGGCGCCGCAACGCCTGCTCGACTGGCACACCCGGCTGGCCCAGCGCGGCGGTTGGCTGGTGGTGGACGAAGCGTTCATGGATGTCACCCCGCAACTGAGCCTGGCCAGCCAGGCCCATCAGGTCGGTTTGATTGTGCTGCGCTCATTCGGCAAGTTTTTCGGCCTGGCCGGTGTGCGCCTGGGCTTCGTGCTGGCCGAACGCAAACTGCTCAAGCTGCTCGCCGAACAGGTCGGGCCCTGGGCCGTCAGCGGGCCGACACGCGTGCTGGGCCAGGCCTGCCTGCGCGACACCGCCGGGCATGCGCGACAACGTGCGCGCTGCATCGAGGCCGGCCAGCGCCTCTACGCCTTGCTCAAGCGCCACGGTTTCCAGCCCCAGGGCGGCTGCGCGTTGTTTCAATGGCTGATCACACCGCATGCCGAACGCATGCACGAATTCATGGCCCAGCGCGGCATTCTGCTGCGCCTGTTTGTCCACGACAGCAGCCTGCGCTTTGGCTTGCCCGACACCGAGGCGGACTGGCTGCGCCTCGACGAGGCCCTGGGCGCCTACAAGGAAGCTGCATGACTACGCTGATGGTGCAAGGCACCACCTCCGACGCCGGTAAAAGTACCCTGGTGACCGCGCTGTGCCGTTGGCTGGTGCGCCAAGGCGTGGCGGTGGCACCGTTCAAGCCGCAGAACATGGCGCTCAACAGTGCCGTGACCGCCGAGGGTGGCGAAATCGGCCGCGCCCAGGCGGTGCAGGCGCAGGCTGCCAACCTCGCACCCCACACCGACATGAACCCGGTGCTGCTCAAACCCAACAGCGACACCGGCTCCCAGGTGATCATCCACGGCCGCGCCGTGACCAGCATGAACGCGGTGGCCTACCACGATTACAAAGCCATCGCGATGCAAGCGGTGCTGGCCTCCCACGCGCGGTTGAGCGAACGCTTCCCGGTGGTGATGGTCGAGGGCGCGGGCTCGCCGGCGGAAATCAACCTGCGCGCCAATGACATCGCCAACATGGGGTTCGCCGAGGCGGTGGACTGCCCGGTGCTGCTGATCGCCGACATCAATCGCGGCGGCGTGTTCGCCCATCTGGTCGGCACCCTGGAACTGCTGTCCCCGAGCGAACAGGCGCGGGTCAAGGGTTTCATCATCAACCGTTTTCGCGGCGACATCGCGCTGTTGCAACCGGGCCTGGATTGGCTCGAGGCACGCACCGGCAAACCGGTGGTGGGCGTGTTGCCCTACGTGATGGACCTGCATCTGGAAGCTGAAGACGGCATCGACCAGCGCCAGATCGACAAGGCCGCGCAAGTGCTCAAAGTGGTGGTGCCGGTACTGCCGCGCATCAGCAATCACACGGATTTCGACCCGTTGCGCCTGCACCCCCAGGTGGATTTGCAGTTCATCGGGCCGGGCCAGCCGATCCCGGCCGCCGACCTGATCATCCTCCCAGGCTCGAAAAGCGTGCGCAGTGACCTTGCCTACCTGCGTGCCAATGGTTGGGACAGTGCCGTGGCCCGGCATTTGCGCTACGGCGGCAAAGTGCTGGGGATTTGCGGTGGCCTGCAGATGCTCGGGGAGCAGGTGCATGACCCGCTGGGCCTCGAAGGGCTCGCCGGCTCCAGCCCTGGCCTGGGGCTGCTGGCATTCAGCACGACGTTGGAAGAAGAGAAGCAATTGCGCAATGTGCGCGGGCGTTTGTTGCTGGAGAACGCCGAGGTCAGTGGCTATGAAATTCACGCGGGCGTGACGTCCGGCGACGCGCTGTCGACCGCCGCGGTCCTGCTCGATGACGGCCGCAGTGATGGCGCGCAAAGTGCCGACGGGCAGATTCTTGGCACTTACCTGCATGGCCTGTTCGAGACGCCGGCGGCGTGCAGCGCCTTGCTGCGCTGGGCCGGCTTGCAGGATGTGCAGGAGGTGGATTACCACGCCCTGCGCGAGCGCGATATCGAGCGGTTGGCCGACTTGGTGGAAAACCATCTGGATACCGAACTGCTGCGCACGCTATGTGGGATTTGACGATGCGCACGCACTCTCCCTGTCGGCGCTGGCTAGGCACCTCGTTGAATCAGCAAACCCCGGTTGACGCCATCGCAGGCAAACCCGTGCCCACAGTTGAGCGGGTGGTAAATAGAGGGAGTGTCCCATGCACCAACTGATTCTCGGCGGCGCTCGCTCCGGCAAAAGCCGCCTGGCGGAAAAGCTCGCCGCTGACAGCGCGTTGCCCGTCATCTACATCGCCACCAGCCAGCCGCTGGACGGTGAAATGAACGCGCGCGTGGCCCTGCATCGCCAGCGCCGCCCCGACCACTGGGGCTTGATCGAAGAGCCCGTCGAACTGGCGCGGGTGCTGCGCGAAAACGCCGCGCCGGATCGTTGCCTGCTGGTGGATTGCCTGACGCTGTGGCTGACCAATCTGCTGATGCTCGAAGACGCCGACCGCCTGGTATTCGAGCGCGATCAATTGCTGGAAACCCTGGCCGCGCTGCCGGGGCAGATCATTTTTGTCAGCAACGAGACCGGACTGGGTGTCGTGCCGCTGGGCGAATTGACTCGCCGCTATGTGGATGAAGCCGGTTGGCTGCATCAAGCTTTGGCCGAGCGGTGTCAGCGTGTGGTCCTGACCGTTGCCGGCCTGCCCCTGACTTTGAAAGGTACTGCGATATGACTGACACCTGGTGGCTCAACCCCTGTAAGGCGATTGACGCTCAAGCGTACGAACAAGCCTTGGCACGCCAGCAACAATTGACCAAGCCGGCCGGCTCCCTTGGCCAGCTCGAAGCGCTGGCGGTGCAATTGGCCGGCCTGCAGGGCCAGGTCAAACCCTCGGTCGAGCAGCTATGGATTGCGATCTTTGCCGGTGATCACGGTGTGGTAGCGGAAGGCGTGTCGGCGTTTCCCCAGGAAGTGACCGGGCAGATGCTGCTCAATTTCGTCAGCGGCGGCGCGGCGATCAGCGTGTTGGCGCGGCAGTTGGAGGCGCAACTGGAAGTGGTCGACCTCGGCACTGTCACGCCGTCGCTGGATTTGCCCGGGGTTCGTCACTTGAACCTCGGCGCGGGCACGGCCAACTTCGTCAACGGCCCGGCAATGACCGCAGCCCAAGGGCGCCTGGCCCTGCAGGCCGGGCGTGAGAGTGTGCTGCGCGCGCGCGAAAGCGGCGCACAGCTGTTTATCGGCGGCGAGATGGGCATCGGCAACACCACTGCCGCCAGTGCACTGGCGTGTGCCTTGCTCGATTGCCAGGTCAGTGACCTGACCGGGCCGGGCACCGGGCTGAATGCCCAGGGCGTCAGTCGCAAGGTGGCGGTGATCGAGCGCGCGCTGGCCGTGCATGCCGGGCAGCGCGGTGATGCATTGCAAACCCTGTTCAACCTGGGCGGCTTTGAGATCGCGGCGCTGGTGGGCGCCTATCTGGGCTGTGCCCAGGAAGGCATCGTGGTGCTGGTCGACGGGTTTATCTGCAGCGTCGCTGCGCTGGTTGCCACGCGGTTGAATCCGGCCTGTCGCGAGTGGTTGCTGTTTGGCCATCGTGGCGCCGAGCCGGGCCATCGTCATGTGCTGCAGAGCCTCGACGCACAGCCCTTGCTGGAACTCGGCCTGCGCTTGGGCGAGGGCAGTGGGGCGGCCCTGGCTGTGCCGTTGCTGCGCCTGGCGTGTGCGTTGCACGGGCAGATGGCGACCTTCGCCGAAGCGGCCGTGGCAGACCGCCCCGCATGAATCTGCACCTGGAAATGTTGCGTCACGGCGAAACCGCACTGGGCGGCGGCCTGCGCGGCAGCCTGGACGATGCACTGACTGCCCAGGGGTGGGAGCAGATGCGCGCCGCCGTCGAGGGGCGCGGGCCGTGGGATCGCTTGATCAGCTCGCCGCTGCAACGCTGTGCGCGCTTTGCTGATGAGCTGGGCGCGCGCCTCAATGTGCCGGTCAGCCTCGAAAAAGATCTGCAGGAGCTGCACTTCGGTGCCTGGGAAGGCCAGAGCGCGGCGGCGTTGATGGAAACCGATGCCGAAGGATTGGGGCTGTTCTGGGCCGATCCCTACAGCTTCACACCGCCGGAGGGGGAGCGTGTCAGCGACTTTTCCGACCGTGTCCTGGGCGCCGTCTCACGCTTGCACCAAGCCTATGCTGGCCAACGGGTGCTGTTGATCAGCCACGGTGGTGTGATGCGCCTGCTGTTGGCCAGGGCGCGGGGATTGCCCCGGGAGCAGTTGCTGAACGTCGAGGTCGGGCACGGTGGATTGTTCAGTCTGCAGGTCGCGGCTGACGGCGTATTGAAGGAAGTGGATTGAGCATGTTGCCCTTCTGGATTGCCCTGCAATTTCTCAGCAGCCTGCCGATTCGTCTGCCGGGCATGCCGCAACCTCAGGAGCTGGGACGCTCGCTGCTGTTTTATCCGCTGGTTGGCCTGTTATTCGGCGTGCTGTTGTGGGCGCTGAATACGGCGCTGATGGGCGCACCGCTGTTGCTGCACGCCGCGTTGCTGCTGACTGCTTGGGTGTTGCTCAGTGGCGGCCTGCACCTGGACGGCCTGGCGGACAGCGCCGACGCCTGGCTGGGTGGCTTCGGCGATCGCGAGCGTACCCTTGCCATCATGAAAGACCCGCGCAGCGGACCGATTGCCGTGGTCACTCTCGGCCTGGTGTTGCTGCTCAAGTTCACTGCGCTGGTGGCCTTGATTGAACAGCACAATGGCGCGGCGCTGATCCTGGCACCCCTGATCGGCCGGGCGTCGATGCTGGCGTTGTTCCTCACCACGCGTTACGTGCGTGCCGGGGGATTGGGCCAGGCGCTGTCGGATCACTTGCCGCGCATCGTCGGCCAGCAGGTGCTGATCCTGAGTGGCTTGGCATGCCTCCTGGTCGGAGGTTTCAGTGGCGGGATCGCGGTGTTGCTGGCGGCCCTGTGCTTTGCCGGCCTGCGCCAGCTGATGATCAACCGCCTGGGTGGCACCACCGGCGACACGGCGGGCGCGTTGCTGGAGCTGCTGGAAGTCGCGGTATTGGTCGGCCTGGCGCTGTAACACTTTCTTGCATTTCCTTAATCGCGGGTATATACACGTTCCATGCTTGCCTCCCAATGTTTATGTACCAACCTGCGACGTGCCGCCCGTGGCGTCAGCAGGCATTACGACGGCGCTCTCGACGGCTTCGGGATCAACGTCGCCCAGTATTCTCTGCTGTGCAACCTGCAGCGCCTTGATCAACCGAGCATTTCCAGCCTGGCGGAAGCCATGGGCCTGGATCGCAGTACGTTGGGGCGCAACCTGCGGGTGCTGGAAGGCGAGGGCCTGGTGCAGTTGGTCGAGGGCGATGACCTGCGCAACCGCCTCGTGCTGTTGACCACAGCCGGTGAGGAACGACTGGCTGCAGCGTTACCCGCCTGGGAAGCGGCGCAACAGAAATTGATCAATCAACTCGGCGCGGAAAAACGCGAAACCTTGTTGGCCTTGCTGGATGAACTCGCCTGACGGCGAGTTTGTTCGACTACAAGCGGGTATATACCCGCGAACGGAGAATAAGAAATGACCTCGATGTGGCGCACCAGTGGCTGGATTCTTGTAGGAAGTGCGCTGATCCTGGCGTTGTCATTGGGTGTGCGGCACGGTTTCGGCCTGTTCCTGGCGCCGATGAGCAGCGAATTTGGCTGGGGCCGTGAGACCTTTGCCTTTGCCATCGCCTTGCAGAACCTGATCTGGGGCCTGGCGCAGCCGTTCACCGGCGCGCTGGCCGACCGCTTCGGCGCGACCAAGGCAGTGTTTGTCGGCGGTGTACTGTACGCCGCGGGCCTGGTGCTGATGGGCATGTCGGATTCGGCGTGGTCGTTGTCGCTGAGTGCCGGCCTGTTGATTGGTATCGGCCTGTCCGGCACCTCGTTCTCGGTGATCCTGGGTGTGGTCGGGCGCGCCGTGGCGCCGGAAAAACGCAGCATGGCCATGGGCATTGCCAGCGCTGCCGGCTCGTTCGGCCAGTTCGCCATGGTGCCAGGCACCCTGGGCCTGATCAGTTGGTTGGGCTGGTCGGCAGCGCTGCTGGCGCTGGGCTTGATGGTGGCGTTGATCCTGCCGCTGGTGGCGATGCTCAAGGACCGCCCGCTGCCGGTAGTGGCCGGCCAGCAAACCCTGCGTGAAGCGCTCAAGGAAGCCTGCTCGCACTCGGGTTTCTGGCTGCTGGCCTTCGGCTTTTTTGTCTGCGGTTTCCAGGTGGTATTTATTGGTGTGCACCTGCCGGCCTATCTGGTCGACCAGCACTTGCCGGCCACGGTGGGCACCACGGTGCTGGCACTGATCGGCCTGTTCAATATCTTCGGCACCTACACCGCCGGCTGGCTGGGCGGGCGCATGTCCAAGCCGCGCCTGCTGACGGGCCTGTACTTGCTGCGCGCCGTGGTGATTGTGTGGTTCCTGTGGGCGCCGGTCACTGAAGTCACGGCTTACCTGTTCGGCATGGCCATGGGCTTTTTGTGGTTGTCCACGGTGCCACTGACCAACGGCACGGTCGCCACGCTGTTTGGGGTGCGCAACCTCTCTATGCTCGGCGGGATCGTATTCCTGTTCCACCAGCTCGGCTCGTTCCTCGGCGGCTGGTTGGGCGGGGTGGTCTATGATCGAACCGGCAACTACGATTTGATCTGGCAGGTGGCAATTCTCTTGAGCCTGCTCGCCGCAGCCCTCAACTGGCCGGTGCGTGAGCGACCAGTGGCGCGCTTGCAGGCGCAGATGGAGGCGGCATGAGTTTCAACGGGTATTGGCTCGTCGGGGCAGGGACGGTGGCACTGCTGTTGCTGCTGGCGTGGTGGGGCTGGCAACGCGGTGGCCTGGCGTTGATGCAACTGGGTATGTCGATCTGTTAAGTTCGTGGTCTGAACTCTTTAAAGGACTTTTCGACATGCAGATGCGCTGGCTTGCAGTTCCCGTGCTGATGGCTGCTTTTGGCGGTGTGGCGATGGCCGCCGATTGCCCACCGTTGCTCGAAGGCCAATTACCCAAGTTGCGCGCCAAGGAATCCATCGACCTGTGCCAGCGCTTTGCCGGCAAGCCCTTGGTGATCGTCAATACCGCGAGTTTCTGTGGGTTTGCCCCGCAATTCAAAGGCCTTGAGGCCTTGTACCAGCGCTACAAGGGTGAAGGGCTGGAGGTCATCGGTGTACCGTCCGATGACTTCAAGCAGGAGGCCAAGACCGGCGAGGAAACCGCCAAGGTCTGCTATGTGAATTACGGCGTGACCTTCACCATGACCGAGCCACAGAAGGTCAAGGGGCCGGACGCGGTGCACTTGTTCAAGGTGCTGGCACAGCAGACCGACGCGCCGCCGAAGTGGAATTTCTACAAATATGTGGTCGATCGCCAAGGCAAGGTGATTGCCAATTTCTCCAGTCTGACCAAGCCGGACAGTCCGGAGCTGATCAAGGCAGTCGAGCAGGCGATCGCCTCTAAACCTTGATCGAAGCCCACTAAAAAGCCCCACCTCCTTTGCAGGAGAGCGGGGCTTTTTTATGCGGCGTTGAATCAGAACTTGTACGTTACACCCAAGCCGAAACCGTTGGCGCTGTTTTCGTACTTGGAAGCGTAGGTCTGGCCCAGCGCGTTCTGTTTGTTAACTTTGACAGGCTCTTCCTTCAGGTAGGAATAAGCCAGGTCGACGGTCATGTTGTCCATGACCGCGTAACCCAAGCCGACACTGAAGATGGTCCGGTCACCGGTAGGAATACGCGGCGAACGGTCAGTGTTGTTGGTTGGCGACTGGTCGAATGTCAGGCCGGTACGCAGTACCACTTGCTTGGTGATCTGGTACGAAGTACCCAGGGCGTAGGCCCAGGTGTCGTGCCAGTTCTGTGGCTCGGTGATCTTTCCGACGATCTGAGGCGCCAGGCCGCCACCGTTAGCTGCCGTGACACCTTCGTTGTTGACAGTGATGTCTTTCAGGCGGCTCCAGCGAGTCCAGGTAGCACCGCCATACACCTTCCAGGCATCGCTCAGGTCTTGGGTGACCGAGGCATCCCAGGATTCAGGGGTGTCAACTTTCAGCGAGGCATCGTAACGGGCGCCAATCAGGTAGGGCGCTGGAACTCGCGCTCCTGGCGTGACTTCGGTGTGGCCTTCGAGCTTGTATTTCACTTTCGAGTGGTAAGTCAGACCTACACGAGTGGTGTCGGTGGCTTGCACGAGGATACCGGCGTTGAAGCCGATAGCGGTGTCGTCGCCCTTGACTTTGATTTTGGCGTCGCCGGTGCCAGCCAGGCCTGGCAGTGGCACAAAGCCCAGGTTTGGCTGCGATTCCAGGGTGCCGTCGATACGGTTAATAGTCGGGCCGAAACCGATCGAGACTTTGTCATTGAAGGCGTAGCTGACGGTCGGCTGGAAGGTGATAACCGACACTTCGCTCTTGCTGCCAAACGCACGACCTTGGAAACCACTTTCGTAGTCGGTTTTCAGGCCGAACGGCGCGTAGACACCGAAGCCGATTGCCCACTGGTCATTGAGTTTGTTGGTGTAGAAACCAAAGGGGACTGCGGTGAAAGGCACCATATCGCCTTTGTTACTGCCGCTGGAGCGGCCGCTGGCATCTTTGATATCAGTCGAAGCATCAATCGCTGCAACGCCACCCGTAATCTGCTGGCCTTCAAGGCGAGCCATACCGGCAGGGTTACCATAAACGGTGCTTGCGTTATCGGCAGAAGAAGAGCGACCTGCGAAACCTGTACCCATCCCGGCGACATCTTGTTCGTTAAGGGCGAAGCCGCTTGCGAAGATGCTGGAAGAGGCCATGGCAACGGCGAGGCTAAGTGTGGTCTTGAGCATTACTTTTTTCATTATTAGAACTCCGTGGTGATCACCGCTGCGGAAAGTAACAATAATTTTAAGATCGCGCTATAGGCTGAAATGCAGGAGATAGAGCGGTTTTGTAGGACAATCCGACCAAAATTCGCGATTTTTGGCGAATCTTGCAAAATGCCCGGTCAGCAAACCACGTGATTCATGGGTGAAACACAGGTTTGCCAGGCTTGAGTGAAATCACGCAGCCGTCCTTGTGGATGAAAAATTTCTTTCCAGATACGCGCCATGGCCAAGACGTCACCCGGTTCCGGCAGTGCCGGACGGTGCTGTTCCACCAGTAGCCAGGCGATGGCCGTGGCGTAACGCAGGTTGACCGTCAACTCAAGCTGGGGCGCGCTGAGAAACGCGTGCTGGCTGGCCAGCCCGCGTACCAGGCTGGCGCGTTCCGGGTCCAGCGCCAGGTAGTTGTCCCATAAGGCGCGGTGACGGGGTTCGGTGATGCTGTACAGGCCGTGGCCGCGCCGGTCGTGCAAGGCGGAGCCGAGCTCCGATTGACTGGCGGCGATGCCCAGCAGCAGGGACTCAGCCGTTTGATCGTGTCGGCCCAGGTACATCAACGTCGGCCGGATCACATAACGACACAATTCGCTGGCGGCGATACCCATACAAGCCTCAATCCGTGGAAGTGGGCGACGGGCCTGAGAAGGGTGGGGGCTTGGCAGCAGTGGATCGGATCTCAGGCGCGTCGCAAGCGGATCATGCCGCTTGAGTTGAAGTGTAGTGTCATATTTGTGATGTAAAGGACTGTTTTTAAAACATCTTCGCTATGCAGTTATAACGGTTATATCTATTTGAACTTAGTGCAAAAGCTCAATGGCCGAATTCCAGGCAATAAAAAACCCTGTTTTTCAGACAGGGTTTTTGGTGTTTCAGCGACTCGGGTCGATCAGGCAACCAGTGCCTGACGGGTACGCTCGATCACGGCCTGCAGCGGTTCTGCGCTGGAGTATTGATCGGGGTACAGGCGTTCGCTGTGACGAGCGATGCCGTGTTCGTTGACCAGGGTGAAGCTGAAGCAGCCTTTGCGAGCGGCCATGATCAGGCAGTTCATTGGAGCAAAAGCGTTGGTGAGGGTGCGAATGGCATCCTGAGTGTGGATTTGAGTGGACATATTATTGGTGTTCCTACAAATGACACGGTTAAGAACCGTGCAACGTTAAAACGTTCCAGTGACGTTGATCACCATTGATCGAACGAAGAACCCGACTGGAACAAAGCAGCCAGTTTGAAGCGCTATTAAGTTGGCGCGCTTGGGCTGGCAGGTAGGTACTTAGGAGGGCAGGCAACACAACAGGGGCAAAGGTTCTGGGCCCGGGGTGAAGATCCTGATCAATTTGCAGGTTGGTTCTTTCAGAGTATGGAAACTTCGCGACACCCTTTGCATTGTTCAAAGGCCGTGTCGTCGCAAGTGATACCTGGAAACCATCGAGGTGGTCGATCCCTTTTTGTCGGCGGTGCCGTGAGGGAGTTGTTCGACCAGAATTGACTTTCAGCTTGGTACTAACGCCGCGGATAGTAACGGATTGAAACGATGAAAGGAAGTGTGATAGGCAAAAAACTTTTCGGGTCCTGGGCCTGCGGTAACATTCCTTAGCCGCTGCCTGAGCAAAAAACGCGGTTGATATAACCGGCGAGTGGGTAGTTGTGCACATTGGTGGCGCCCTGTGTAACTGAACTGACATACGCCCCGCAAAGCGCCCGGGTGCCTGCAACTAAAATTTAAGTCAATGAAAAATCGAGCTTTTTTTTATTGGTGAAAAAATCGTCAGTTTGACTGCGGCCCCCGTTCCATGGGCCTTTGCGGGACTTACAGAACGGTTGTCCACTGAGTTATCCACAGCTTCTGTGGATTGTCCCAAGCGCTTGCTCTAGAACGGGCGTGCAGGCTTTTTTCAGCTTTACCTGTACGAAAAAAAGAGTAGAGTGGCGCGCCTTCCGTTCTGTCCCACAGTGCTTTATGAAGTTTCGCTCAGTATCACCTTCTGTTACCGACAGCCCTCAGGTTGTTACCGCACCCAAGCGTTTTTCCCTGAAAGTTGCCTTGTGGTTGCTCGACAGCCCGCGCCTGGGCCACAGCCCCAACGTCAAACATTTTGCAGGGCATTTGCTCAAGCAACCGGCTCGTGCTGGCGTGGTGGTGGCGCAAAGCCGTCTGGGCCAGTTGATGTGCCGCGAGTGCGGCAATGCCCGCGACCGCCGTATCGGCCACGAACTGCTGCGCCAGGCCGCCCGCGCCGGCGACCGCATCGCCCAGCGTGAACTGGGCCAGATCGAAGACTGAGCTGTCCTCAATGCGCTGGCTTGGTTAACCTTCTTCTTTTCGGGTGACGGCAGGAATCGCTATGGCTTTTGACTGGACCAGTGTTGTGCTGGGTCTCGCCGCTGCTGGATTGCCGCTGTTGGGCCTGTGCTGGCAGATTCAGCGCCGACTGAGCGCGCGAATGGCCGGCTGGGAATTGCTCGAAGAGCGCCTGGCCACCGCACAACTGGCCCAGGAAGGGCTCGCCGCGCAGTTGGACGCCAGCCGTGACGAAATCAGCGACCTGAGCCAGGCCAACGCTGCCAAACAGGCTGATCTGGCCGCCGTGCGCCGGGAAGTCGAACTGCTGCAGATCGACCGTGACAACGCCCGCGACGCCGCCCACGCCTGGAACCTCGACCGTTCCGCCAAGGAAACCGAACTACGCCGCCTGGATGCCTTGTCCGCGTCCCTGCGCGCCGAATTGCGCGAGCAACAGGAAAGCCATCAGCAACGCCTCAGTGACCTGCAAGGTTCCCGTGATGAGCTGCGCGCGCAGTTCGCTGAACTCGCCGGGAAGATCTTCGACGAGCGCGAGCAACGCTTCGCCGAAACCAGCCAGCAGCGCCTCGGCCAATTGCTCGACCCGCTCAAGGAGCGCATCCAGTCGTTCGAAAAGCGCGTCGAAGAAAGCTACCAGAGCGAAGCCCGCGAGCGGTTCTCCCTGGCCAAGGAGCTGGAGCGCCTGCAACAGCTGAACCTGCGCCTGTCCGATGAAGCCACCAACCTGACCCGCGCCCTCAAGGGCCAGAAAACCCAGGGCAACTGGGGCGAGTTGATCCTGGAGCGGGTGCTGGAACATGCCGGTCTGGAAAAGGGCCGCGAGTACCAGACCCAGGTCAACCTCAAGGGCCCGGACGGCGAACGCTTCCAGCCCGACGTGTTGATCATGCTGCCGGGGGACAAGCAGGTAGTGGTGGACTCCAAGGTCAGCCTGACCGCCTATCAACAGTACGTCGCCGAGGACGACCAGGCGATCGGCCAGGCAGCCCTCAAGCAGCACGTACTGTCCTTGCGCAACCACGTCAAAGGCTTGGCCGGCAAGGACTACAAACGTCTGGAAGGCCTGCACAGCCTGGATTTCGTGCTGCTGTTCGTGCCCATTGAAGCCGCATTTTCGGCGGCGCTTCAAGCCGAGCCGAACCTGTTCCAGGAAGCCTTCGACCGCAACATCGTGATTGTCAGCCCGACCACGTTGTTGGCCACCTTGCGGGTGATCGACAGCCTGTGGAAACAGGAACGGCAAAGCCAGAACGCCCGGGAAATTGCCGAGCGCGCCGGTTGGCTGTACGACAAGTTCGTGCTGTTTATCCAGGACCTGGACGAGGTAGGCAACCGCCTGCAGCAGCTGGATAAAGCCTACAGTGCAGCGCGCAACAAGCTGACCGACGGACGCGGAAACCTGGTGAGCCGTACCGAGCAACTGAAGCTGCTCGGCGCTCGCGCCAGCAAAAGCCTGCCGGCCGACTTGCTGGAACGGGCGATGACCGATGAAGACGGCGTGGCGCAGTTGCCAGAATAGTCACCGGTCTCTGTGGGAGCTGGCTTGCCTGCAATGCAGACACCTCGTTCCTCCGCATACACAGAGGCAACGCCATCGCAGGCAAGCCAGCTCCCACATGGGCTAAAGCGGCAGGTGCCGGCTCAACAAGGCCCGCAACGCCGCCGGCTTCACCGGCTTGGCCAGGTAATCCAACCCTGCCGCATGCACCTGGGCCACCATCTCCGGCCGCCCGTCGGCACTGATCACCACACCCGGAATCGGCTCTGCCAGTTGTGCCCGCAGCCAGCCCATCAACTCGGTGCCGGTCTCGCCGTGGTCGAGGTGGTAATCCACCAGGGCCAGTTGCGGCCGCACACCCTCGGCCAGCAACGCGGCACATTGCGCCTGGTCGCGGGCGGTCCAGACTTCACAGCCCCAGCGCGTGAGCAAACTGCGCATGCCGATCAGGATGCTTTCTTCGTTATCCACACACAGCACCTGCGCACCGCTCAACGGCTGGCCGCTTTCCTGCGCCGGCTTGGCAGGCGCGCTGACCTGAGTGCGCGCCAACGGCACACGCACGCTGAACACGCTGCCTTTGCCCGGCCATGAACGCACGCTCAAGCGGTGCCCGAGCACGCGGCACAGGCCATCGGCAATCGCCAGGCCCAGTCCCAGGCCTTTCTCGGCACGGGTCTGGTGACTGTCCAGGCGTTTGAATTCCTCGAAGATGACTTTTTGCTTGTCCTGGGGAATCCCGGGACCACGGTCCCATACTTCCAGGCACAACTCGCCGCGACGGCGCCGCACACCCAATAGCACCGGCCCGTCGGCGTACCGGAATGCGTTGGTGAGGAAATTCTGCAACACCCGCCGCAGCAACTTGATGTCGCTGTCGACCCGCAAACGGCTGCCCCGCAGGCGGAAGCGCAAACCCTGCTCCTGAGCCAGAGCCTTGAACTCGGCGCCCAGCGTATCGAACAGTTCATTGAGCACGAAGGGCTGGCGCTGCGGATTGATCTTGCCGTTTTCCAGGCGCGAAATATCCAGCAGGTCGCTGATCAGGTCTTCCGCCGAACGCAACGAGCTGTCCAGATGCTGCACCAACTGCCGGGCATCCGGCGACATGCCGTCGTTCTGGTGGGAGAGGGCGGCAGAGAACAGCCTTGCGGCGTTCAACGGTTGCATCAAGTCGTGACTGACCGCTGCGAGGAACCGGGTTTTCGACTGGCTGGCGGTCTCGGCCACGCCCTTGGCATCGGTCAGCGCGACGTTGAGTTGCGACAGTTCGTGGGTTCGCTCGGTCACCCGCTGTTCCAGGCCTTCATTGGCCTCGGTCAACGCCTGCTCGGCTTCGCGGAACGCGGTGATGTCGGTGAAGCTCATCACAAACCCGCCACCCGGCATCGGGTTGCCGATCAGTTCGATCACCCGGCCATTGGGAAACAGCCGCTCGGAGGTATGCGCACGGCCCTGGCGCATCCAGTGCAGGCGGCGCGCCACGTGCACTTCGGCCTCGCCCGGGCCGCACAGCCCGCGCTCGGCGTTGTAGCGAATGATGTCGGCTATCGGCCGGCCCACACTGATCAGGCCTTCGGGGTAATTGAACAGCTCCAGGTACCGCCGGTTCCACGCCACCAGCCGCAGGGACTGGTCGACCACGCTGATGCCCTGGGTGATGTTTTCGATGGCGCCTTGCAGCAGTGCCCGGTTGAACTGCAGTACTTCCGACGCTTCGTCGGCGATGCGAACTACGTCCTCCAACTGCATTTCCCGGCCTTCAATGGCGGCTTTCACCACCGCCCGGGTCGACGACGCACCGAGCACGCCGGCCAACAGGCGTTCGGTGTGGGCAATCCAGTCATTGTCGGCGTTCTGGTTGGGGTTAAACCCTTTGCCTTGGCGATAGGCGAAGCGCACAAAACTCTGGTGAGCCCGTTCTTCACCGACAAACCGCGCTGCCAGACTGAGCAAGTCGTTGATCTGCACCGAAAGCATCGAGCGAGCGCTGGCCCGCTGGCTGATTTCCTGGCCGATAAAACGCCCGGCCTGCCAATGTTCCGACACGCGTGTGCGGGACAGCATTGAGACCCACACAAACAGTGTGAAGTTACCCGCCAGGGAAAATACGGTGCCCAGCGTCAGAGAAGTTACAGACAAGCCCAGCGGATGCGAATGCAGCCACGTCATGCCCGGGAAAAGGCTGAACGACCAGCCCAGGCTTTTCGCGGTGACCGGCAGGACCAAGGTGTAGAACCACAGGAACGTACCCGCCGCCAATCCGGCAAACACGCCGCGCCGGTTGGCCTGTTTCCAGTACAGCGCACCCAGCATCGCCGGTGCCAGTTGGGTCACGGCAGCGAACGCAATCTGGCCAATGGTTGCAAGGCTGGCGGAGGACCCCAGCAGCCGGTAACTGACGTAAGCCAGCAGCAGGATGATGACAATACTCACCCGGCGTACCGACAGCATCCAGTGACGGAACACTTCGAACGGCCGCTCGGCGCTGGAGCGGCGCAGCAGCCAGGGCAGCAGCATGTCGTTGGAGACCATGGTCGACAGGGCGATGCTCGCGACGATCACCATGCCCGTGGCCGCCGAGGCGCCGCCGATAAACGCCAGCACCGCGAGCGCCGGGTGGGCTTCGGCCAACGGCAGGCTGATCACGTAGGAATCCGGCAATACCGAGCCCGGCAGCAGCATCTTTCCGCCGAGGGCAATCGGGATCACAAACAGGGCGGCCAGGATCAGGTAGGCCGGGAATACCCACTTGGCCAGGCGCAGGTCCTGGGGGTCGATATTTTCCACCACGGTGACATGGAATTGCCGGGGCAGGCAGATGATCGCCATCATCGCGACGCCGGTCTGCACCACCATCGAGGGCCAGTTGACGGTCTCTTTCCAGTATTCCTCCAACCGTGGCGCGAGCATCGCCTGGCTGAACAAATCGTCGAAACCGTCGTACAGGCCGTAGGTCACAAACGCACCGACGGCGAGAAACGCGAACAGCTTGACCAAGGATTCAAAGGCAATCGCCAGCACCATGCCGCGGTGGTGTTCCGTGGCGTCCAGGTTGCGGGTACCGAACACAATGGTGAACAACGCCAATACCAGCGACACGATCAGCGCCGTGTCCTGGGAGCGGGTGCCCGTGGTGTCGGCGCTGGCGCCGATCAGCAGGTTCACCCCCAGCACGATGCCTTTGAGTTGCAAGGCTATATAAGGCAGGACGCCCACCAGGCAGATCAGCGCCACCACCACCGCGAGGGATTGGGATTTGCCGTAACGGGCGGCGATAAAGTCGGCGATGGAGGTGATGTTTTCCTGCTTGCTGATCAGCACCATCTTCTGCAGGACCCACGGCGCGAGCACCAGCAGCAGCACCGGTCCCAGGTAGATCGGTAAAAACGCCCACAACTGTTCGGCCGCCTGGCCTACGGCACCAAAGAATGTCCAGCTGGTGCAATACACCGCCAGCGACAGGCTATACACCCAGGCACGCATCCGCGGCGGCAGCGGCGCATGGCGACGGTCACCGTAAAAGGCGATGGCAAACATAATGGCCATATAGGCCAGGGCAACGGCGGCGATCAGCCCGCTGGACAGCGTCATGAGAACTCCAGGCATAAGAACGCCCGGGCATTCCCGGCCCGGGCGAACAGTCTCGCATGATGCTTGGCGTTAGTCAGTGTCGACCAAGGTCGGAGCGTGGTGTGATGTCGCAGCGTTGGTTCAGGCGCCGAAACCACCGTCGATGGTCAGGCTGGCGCCGGTGATGTAGCCGGCCTCAGGGCCTGCCAGATAGGCGACGAAACTGGCGATCTCTTCTACATGGCCATAACGGCCCACGGCCATGAAGCCGATCAGGCTTTCGGCGAAATCACCGCTTGCCGGGTTCATGTCGGTGTCCACCGGGCCTGGCTGCACGTTATTGATGGTGATGCCCCGTGGGCCCAGGTCGCGGGCCAGGCCTTTGGTCAGGCCGACCAGCGCCGATTTGCTCATGGCGTACGGGCCGCCACCGGCAAACGGCATGCGATCGGCATTGGTGCTGCCGATGTTGATGATGCGGCCACCTTCGCCCATGTGCCGCGCGGCTTCCTGGGTGGCGACAAATACGCTGCGTACGTTGATGGCGAGGGTGCGGTCGAAGTCTTCCAGCTTGAAATCTTCCAGCGGGCCGACGGCCAGCACGCCTGCGTTGTTGACCAGGATATCCAGGCGCCCGAACGCTTCGACGGTGGCGTTGACGGCGCTGCGGATGGCGTCTGCGTCGGCGCTGTCGGCATGAATCGCCAGGGCTTTGCCGCCTTGGCTGATCACGCTGTTCTGCAACGCTTCAGCCTTGGCAGCCGAACTGACGTAGGTAAAGGCGACGGCAGCGCCCTGTGCGGCCAGGCGCTTGACGATGGCGGCGCCGATACCGCGGGAACCGCCCTGGATCAAGGCGACTTTGCCGCTGAGGTTTTGTGTGGTCATGTCGTTCTCCAAAAGGTGTGTTGAGGTTGGAGTCGAGTATCGACCTCGTGTGGCGTCCTCGGTAGACCGTGATTGCTATAGTCTGTGTAAACCAAAAGTTTAGAGTGGGGCGATATGGAAAGCTTTGGCAGTATCGAATGCTTCGTGCGCAGCGCCGAAGGCGGCAGTTTTGCCGAAGCTGCCCGGCACCTGAGCCTGACCCCGGCGGCCGTGGGCAAAAGTGTGGCCAAGCTGGAGGCGCGCCTGGGTGTAAGGCTGTTCCAGCGCAGCACCCGGCGCCTGACGCTGACTGAGGCCGGCAAGCTCTTCCTCGAAGAAGTCAGCGGCAGCCTCACCACCATTCAAAACGCCGTGGCTAACCTGGCCAGTGCCGAAGGGCGGCCAGTGGGCACGCTGAAAGTGAGCATGGGCACGGTGTTCGGCAACCGTTATGTGGTGCCGTTGCTGGGGGAGTTTCTAAAGCGCTTTCCTGATATCAACCCCGACTGGCATTTTGATAACCGCCAGGTGGATCTGATCGGGCAGGGTTTCGATGCCGCGATCGGCGGTGGTTTTGAGCTGCCCCAGGGCGTGGTCGCGCGCAAGCTGGCGCCGGCGCACCGGATCCTGCTGGCCTCACCGGAATACCTCGCCAAACGCAAGCCGGTAGTCGCGCCGGAGGAATTGTCTGTGTGCAACGGCATCCTGATCCGCTCACCGCAAACCGGGCGCGTGCGTTCGTGGCAACTCACCCACCGCACCCGCGAACAACGCCCGCTGGTGCTCAAGCCGCGCATGACCATGAGCGACTCGGGCGCTGCCTGCTGCGCCAGCGCCCAGGGCCTGGGGATTGCGCTGGTCAGCATGCCGATGGCGGTGCCGTATCTGGACAGCGGCCAACTGGTGCGAGTGCTGCCCGACTGGTACGTCGACGACGGCAACATCTCGCTGTACTACGCCGAACACAAGCTGCTGCCCGGCAAGACCCGGGCGTTTGTGGATTTCATCCTGGAGCAGTTTGTCGAACGCGAGTTGGGGCGGCGGTTCAGCGCCATTTGATCCTTGTGGGGATCAAAGTGTGGGAGCGGGCTTGCTCGCGAAGGCGGTGTGACAGTCACCCGATGTATCGACTGATCCACCGCTTTCGCGAGCAAGCCCGCTCCCACATTCTGGATCTTCAGTGTCCGAACTTTCCGGGCCAGCCGATCACTTTCTTCGGCCTTGGCGTCGCATACGTGCGGATCTTCGAGGTCGACAGTCCCAACCGCACCAGGCCTTCGGCAATGGTGACCGCCGAGGTCACACCGTCCACCACCGGCACACCCGTGCGGTAGCGAATCTGCTCATCCAGCCCGGCCATGCCGCCGCAGCCCAGGCAGATCACTTCGGCCTTGTCTTCGCTGATCGCCAATTCAGCCTGGCGCACGATGGCCTCCATGGCCCGCAGCGGGTCTTCCTCCAGTTCCAATACCGCCATGCCGCTGGCCCGTACCGACGCGCACCGCTGGTATAAGCCGGCCATTTTCAGCCGGTCCTCGATCAGCGGCACGGTGCGGTCCAGAGTGGTCACCACGGAGTAGGCATGTCCGAGGAACATCGCGGTGCTGGCGGCCGCTTCGGTGATGTCCACCACCGGCACGTTAAGCAACTCCTGCAAGCCTTCGCGGCCATGTTCGCCGTAGCCGGCCTGGATTACCGCATCGAACGGCTGGTCGTAAGCCATCACCCGGTCCATCACCGCGATGGCCGCCAGGTAGCTTTCGAAATTGCCTTCCACCGATTCGGCACCGAAAAACGGAGTCAGGCCGACGATCTCGGTGCCGGGGGACGCCACCGCCCGTGCCTGTTTGGCGATGGCCTCGGTGATGGACTCGGTGGTGTTGACGTTGACCACAAGGATGCGCATGGAATGTCCTTACTTAATGACTGACGTTATCGACTGCAATGCTTTCGCCGCTCACATCGGCGTAGTACAGCTGGCGCTTGGCGAGCAGCAGGTACAGCAGCCCTGCAATACCGGCGCCAATCAGCCAGGAGAATGGCGAGACGAGGGCGAAACCGGGCAGCAGGGCCAGGAGAATGGCGATCACTGCGGCAGGAATGAAGGCCGCCACGGCGCGCAAATTGATCCCGCGGCTGTAGTAATAAGCGCCATTCGGGTCTTCGCTATACAGCTGCGGCACGTCCACCTGGCTTTTGCGGATCAACCAGTAGTCGACCATGATCACCCCGTACAACGGCCCCAGCAGTGCGCCCAGCCCCGAGAGGAAATACATGATCACCAGCGGGCTGTTGTAGAGGTTCCACGGCAGGATCAACACCGCCACGGTGGCGCTGATCAGCCCGGCGCGGCGGAAGTTCAGGTACTTGGGCGCCAGGTTGCTCAGCACAAAGGCCGGCGCGACGAAGTTGGCCATGATGTTCACCGCCACGGTCACAATCAGGAACGCCAGGCAGCCCAGCACCAGGAAGAATGTGTTGGGTATCGCCGCAATGATTTCCGTAGGGCTCTCGATCACCCGGCCATTGAGGTGGAACTGCCCGCCGCACAGCAGCACGGTGATGGCCGCGAACACCAGGATATTCACCGGCAGGCCCCAGAAGTTGCCGACCTTGATGGTCTTGCGGCACGGCGAGGAGCGGGCGAAGTCGCAGAAATTCAGGATCAGCGTGCCGTAGATCGCCAGCCACAGCGCGCCGCCGGCAAAGATATTGCGCCACATCTCACCACCGGTCAGCGGCTCGCGGATCGACCAGGCGATCTGGCCGCCGGCCTGGAAATACATCCAGCCGGCCAGGGACGCTACTGTCAGCAGAATCACCGGCCCGGCGAAGGCTTCATAGCGGCGCACCATCTCCATCCCATAGGCGAGGATGGCGAGCTGCACAAACCAGATCGCCACAAAACACGCCCAGCCCAAGGTGGACAGGCCGAGGATCGAGTTGTGGTCGTAGTCGGCAAAGCCCGGATGAACCGCCGTCAACAGCACGCGGAAAACCACCGAGGCCAGGTAGGTCTGTATCCCGAACCAGGCAATCGCGATCACCGCACGAATCAGTGCCGGAATCTGCGCACCATGGATGCCAAAACTGATGCGGCTGATCACTGGAAACGGTACGCCGGTCTTCTGCCCCATATAGCCCGACAGGTTCATGAAGAAGTACACCAGCGCCGCGCCGATCCCCAGGGACAGCAGAATCTGCCAGCCACCCAGGCCCAGCGCATACAGGCCGATGGCGAAGGAGTAGTTGGCGATGTTGTGCACATCGTTGGTCCACAAGGCAAAGATGCTGTAGCGGCCCCAGCGCCGGCCTTCGGCCTTGGTAGGCGCCAGGTCCTTGTTGTGCAGGCGCGGGCTGAGGACCAACGGGCCGGGGCTCGTGGCCTCGGGGTTCAGGGTGGAGGAGGGCAGATCCAGTGCGATGTTATTGGAGAGACTTGTACGCATTCCGGCAGGCTCCTGGACATCAGCAGGAGAGCGGCTGATGTCAAAGTGTATGTATCTTTTTTATTAATTGTATACAAAGTGTGTTTTGCCTTAAGCCACATGCGTGCCAGATTTTCGCCGGGTGAAATACACGGCGATTTGGTTTTTAGCGTGATTTGAAATAACAGACTGAATTTAAAGCGATATAAATTGACCGTTTGAACAGCTATTTATTTTGTAGCGCAGAGAGGGGCGGGGATTTTAGAAGAGGTGTGACGAGGGAGGATGTAACTTTTCGGTGCAGGATCTTATAAGTGCACACAAAAATGGCACCGATGGTGACATTTCTGTGTACAGGATTCTGGCTCAGGCGTTACGCCTTGCTGATGATGTTCCCGGCGTGCAACCCGCATTCTTTTTGGGTTGCTTCTTCCCACCACCAACGGCCTTCGCGTTCGTGCTGGTTCGGCAGTACCGGACGGGTGCACGGCTCACAGCCGATGCTGATAAAACCGCGCTCGTGCAGGCTGTTGTACGGCAACTCCAGCATGCGGATGTAACCCCATACTTCCTCACTGGTCATCTGCGCCAGCGGGTTGAACTTGTACAGGGTGCGTTCCGGGGTGGAAAAAGCCGTATCGATTTCCAGCGCGGCCACCTGGCTGCGGGTGCCGGGGCTCTGGTCGCGGCGCTGGCCGGTGGCCCAGGCGCTCACACCGGACAGCTTGCGGCGCAGCGGTTCGATCTTGCGCACGCCACAGCACTCGCCATGGCCGTCCTTGTAGAAACTGAACAGGCCCTTTTCCTTGACGAAGGGTTCCAGCTTGCTCTGGTCCGGCGAGATCAGTTCGATGTCGATCTTGTAGAACTCACGCACCTGCTCGATAAACCGGTAGGTCTCCGGGTGCAGGCGACCGGTGTCGAGGCTGAACACCTTGACGTTCTTGTTCAGCTTCCAGGCCATGTCTACCAGCACCACGTCCTCGGCACCGCTGAAAGAGATCCACAGGTCGTCGCCAAACTGGCTGAAGGCCAGCTTGAGAATGTCCTGGGCGGATTTGTTGGCGTAAGTCGCGGCGAGTTCAGCGACGTCGAAGGCTTGGTTCATCAGGACGGTTCCTACAGGTCAGTGGCGCTGAGCGCTCTATAGGGGGGCGATGGTAACAAAATCCCGCCTGCGTTGCGGCGGCCAGCGTGAGTCGCTAGAGTTCGGCAGTCCTTTTGCTCGCTCAACTCAATAACTTTAAATGGGAGTGTCTTGTGGAAATTGCCTGTCTCGACCTGGAAGGGGTGCTGGTTCCGGAAATCTGGATCGCCTTCGCCGAAAAAACCGGTATTGAATCCTTGCGGGCCACCACCCGGGACATCCCCGACTACGACGTGCTGATGAAACAGCGCCTGCGCATTCTTGATGAGCATGGGCTGAAGCTCTCGGACATCCAGGAAGTGATCGCCACCCTCAAGCCGCTGGACGGCGCCATCGAGTTCGTCAATTGGCTGCGCGAGCGCTTCCAGGTGGTGATCCTGTCTGACACCTTCTATGAGTTCTCCCAGCCGCTGATGCGCCAACTGGGTTTCCCGACCTTGCTGTGCCACCGGTTGATCACCGACGAAAATGACCGGGTGGTGAGCTACCAGCTGCGTCAGAAAGATCCCAAGCGTCAGTCGGTGCTGGCCTTCAAGACCCTGTACTACCGCGTGATTGCCGCCGGTGATTCCTACAACGACACCACCATGCTGGGTGAGGCCGACCGTGGGATTCTGTTCCACGCGCCGGAGAACGTGATTCGCGAGTTCCCGCAGTTCCCGGCGGTGCATACGTTTGAGGATTTGAAGAAAGAGTTCATCAAGGCGTCGAATCGGCAGTTGAGCCTGTAAGTTATTGGGTGTGGCTGATGGAAGCCAGCTCCCACATGTTGACCGCGCTCCCATGTGGGAGCCGGGCTTGCCCGCGATGGGGCCGGTATGGCCACTGCACAGCCTAGACCCCTGCCAGCAAACTCTCATAAGGAATGCGCAAGCCTTCATGCAGGCGTTTGATCATCGACAAGCTCAGCTTGCGCTTATGATTCAACACTTCGGAAACCCGCCCGCTCGGACCTATGAAAGGCTCCAGGTCACGGGCGGTCAGGCCTAGCTGCTCCATTCGAAATTTAATCGCTTCGACGGGATCCGAAGGCGGCATTGGGAAATGCTCCGCTTCGTACTTTTCGATAAGTATCGCGAGAATTTCCAGCTCGTCACCCTCGGGCGAGCCGATTTCCGCTTCCCATAGCTGTTCGACGCGCGCGAGCGCAGCGGTCAGGTCTTCCTGGGAATGAATGGGTTTGATGTTCATCACACGGTCTCCGCATTGATCTGATCGTATTGCGCGTGGGTCCCCACGAAGCGAATGAACGCAAGCTGTCGCTGATAATTGATCGCCATGATCACTCGATACTTGTTGCCGCCTATGTTGAACACAACCCTGCCCCCTTTGAGAATGCTCGCTGTCCTTAGCTCTGCCTTGAGGGCCTGAGGGGTTGGGTAAACAGCTTTTTCCATATGGCGATACAGCTCGACCAGCGGCGTTTTGGCATCCATGCAACCAGGGTGGTTTTCCCAGAATATTCGTAGGGCAGACAGAGCGATTATCCGCATCGCTGCAACCTCCCAATTTGGGAGATGATAGGTGCGGTTGAGGGCAGATGCAATCTCGGAAATCTTTCCTGACAAGTAGGCAGTCGTTTCATGTGATCCTTCACAGACGGCTGGTGGACGGTTGAAACCGGACGCTATCCTCCGGCTTCGACCCCGTCTACTTCGGTACTGATTCAGGTCTTTTCCGCTGCCTGGCTCCGCGTCGCAGAGCCAGGGAGGGCTGCGTGCTACAGGCTTTCCAAGGTTTGTAACAACACCCGCACCTTGGTCATCGACTCCTGATACTCCGCCTGCCACTCCGAGTCCGCGACAATCCCGCCGCCGCCCCAGCAGCACACCTGACCATCCTTGACCAACAGGCTGCGAATGGCGATGGAGCTGTCCATCTCGCCGCGCACGTCCAGATACACCAGCGAACCGCAATACAACCCGCGCCGGGTCGGCTCCAGCTCGTCGATGATCTGCATCGCGCGAATCTTCGGTGCGCCGGTGATGGAGCCGCCGGGGAAGCTGCCGGCGATCAGGTCGAGGGCGTCTTTATCGTCCGCCAGCTCACCGGTGACGCTGCTCACCAGATGATGCACGTTGGGATAGCTTTCCAGGCTGAACAACTCCGGCACTTTCACCGAGCCGGTACGGCAGGTGCGGCCCAGGTCGTTGCGCAGCAGGTCGACGATCATCAGGTTTTCGGCACGATCCTTGGGGCTGGCCAGCAATTCAGCGGCGTTGGCTGCATCTTCCTCAGGCGTCGCACCCCTTGGCCGGGTGCCCTTGATCGGGCGGGTTTCCACCTGGCGCTGGCTGATTTTGACGAAGCGCTCCGGCGATAAACTCAATACCGCGCCATCATCCGGCAAGCTTTGGAACCCGGAAAACGGTGTTGGGCAGGCTTCGCGCAAGGCGCAGTAGGCCACCCACGGATCGCCACTGCACGGAGCACGGAAACGTTGGGCAAAGTTGACCTGGTAGCAGTCACCGGCCTGGATGTAGTCCTGGATACGGGCGAGGGCGTGCTGGTAGGTGTCGGCTGTCACGTCCGGGGCCATTGGGCCTTGCAGCTTGAAGGTGGCCGATGCGCTGATGGTCGGCTGACCGAACAAGGTAATCAGGCGTTGCCGTTCGCTTTCCGCCAGTTTGGGGTGGAACACCAGTTGGCTGGTCTGCGCCTGGTGATCGCTGATCAAGGCCCAGGCGTACAGGCCAAAGCGTGCATCCGGCAGGTGCAGGTCGTCCACCGCCAGGTGCGGCAGGTGCTCAAGATGACGACCGAAGTCGTAGCTCAGGTAGCCGATGAGGCCGCCGGCAAACGGCAGTTCGTAGGGCGCGGGGATCGTGGCTTCACCCAGCAACGTCAGGTTTTCCCGCAGGCGCTGCAGGAAATCACTGCCGCTTTCGTCGGGCAGTACCGCCAGGGTCGTCTCGGGCCAGGCGCTCAGCAGGTCATAACGGCCGCGCTCGGCCGCCGGTCGGCCACTGTCCAGCAGCACCGCGCCGGGCGCATGGCGGATTGCTGCAAAGTATTCGGCAGGGTTGGCCCGGTAGGGCAGCGGGTGTACGGAGCAGGTCACTGGGTTTATCCCTCGACCGCCGGAATATGCCCAAACATTTCCTGCACAAACTTAACCCGTTCCTCCGGTGTTTCCGTTACGCCCGCCGCCTTCAGCTCTTCCAGTCGAGCCTCCACGGCATGGGTGCGCAAGGTCAGGCCGCAGTCGTTGGCAATCTGGATGTTCAGCCCCGGGCGAGCGTTAAGTTCCAGGATCAACGGACCCTTTTCCTGGTCCAGCACCATATCCACGCCGATATAGCCCAGGCCGCACAGCTCGTAGCAGCCGGCGGCGAGCTTCATGAAACCGTCCCAGTTGGGCAGTTGCACGCCGTCCACCGCATTGGTGGTGTCGGGGTGCTTGGTGATGATGTTGTTCA
>Ga0153921_1000283_pt1 | contig 31611 bp, 41 predicted proteins | sample TSNJ005MetaG_FD_104691 | JGI IMG/M metagenome (GOLD analysis project Ga0153921, IMG submission 104691) | Attine ant fungus gardens microbial communities from New Jersey, USA - TSNJ005 MetaG | ecosystem: Host-associated > Fungi > Mycelium > Unclassified | place: USA: New Jersey, Brendon T. Byrne... | reverse complement strand
TGCTATCCTTTTAGCTTCGCTATCACAGTTTAAAATCTCTCTCTGAATACTATCTACATTTGACTTAATCTTGACAAAGATCATGTTAAAATCTTCGTTGTAAAATTTCAAATTATTCATAAAGTCTTCAGTTTGTGCCATGATTGCATCTAATTGAAATGATATATCAGGCATCCTATTTACTTCATCAGCCTCATTATTCGTATCCATCGGATAACCGCAATGAATACAAGCCGATGACTTATCCGATATTTCTTTCCCACATTCTGGACATTTTATAAGCGCCATAATAACCCCTTTCTTCGACCAATTATTACTAATAATTACCAATTATAGAATAGCCTCCAATGCTTTAAATGTCAATCACTCTGAGTTATTATAAAAAGCAGAAAATAAAAAGGAAGCCCTCCTGATCATATCACAATCCGGAGGGCTTCCTTTTTATTAATGAAACAATGCGTAAAATGTGTTCGGCCCGCAGCTGCCATCCACAGCCAAACCATGATCCTTTTGGTACTGTCGGATTGCCGCGTCACAGCCGGGGCCGCAGCTGCCGTCAAAGCCTTTAGGATCATACCCCTTGCTATACAGCATGGCCTGGCAGATGTACACCAGATCGCCCTTGTTTCCGCGTTTGACCGCCCGGCAAGCGGCCTTTGTCTTCGGCCCAAAGGAGCCGTCTACAGCCAGCCCTGCGCTGTAGGTGCGGTTGAGATAGCGCTGCAAACACATCACAAGAGCCTTTCGGGTTAACGGGCCAGCCTTACCGTCAAGCGCCAGCGTAACGGCTCCGCCCATGTAGGTATTAACCCACTGCTGAATCTTATGGATTATACTAACCTCCTCTGCGTCTACTGAGGTGGCCTGCACGGTCTCCTCTGCCGGTGTCTCCGTGGCCTCCGTGGCCTCTGTGGCCTCTGTGGGCGCCGTAGCCGTATCATCATCCTGCACATAACGTTTACACACACAAGGCCTTTATTGCCCTTTGTGGTGCCGGCCTTTGCGTTGTATCTGCTCTTGCAGTAAGTGGCCATATCTTTAAAACTCGGCAGCCCGGATCCATGACCGCACAAGGTGACGCTGCTGCTGATGGAATAAACCATCTCTACATGGCCGATGCACAACGGGCGGCTGGAGTCTGTACCGGCAAACAATAGGATATCTCCGACTCTTAACTGCGCCGGGTTGGTCGGTACGCCATTGGTTGTGGATACATCCACGATGCTCCCCAACGTGGAGTGATACATCCCGGCGGTATTGTCGCCGATGTTGTTTAGTCCGATGTCCGCCTTCCGGTACGCCAGCCTGATCGAGCTGGAGCAATCCGAATAATACTTGCCATCCGTGTGCTGTGTAAAGGCGCATTCGCGCCTGGTGGTATCCTGACTGTAGAGATTGCGGCCGATGCACTCCTTATAAATATCTGCTACTGCTTTTCTTTTCTCTGTTGCATTCATCATATTATTCCTCCGTCTCTTCTGCTTTAAGCTCCTGCATGTACACATCCGCTTTGATGGCGGCCGCCGTAAAACTGTTGTTTTTCCACCAGGCCCATACAGTAGCGCCGAGCGTCAGGATGGTTGTTACCGCCGTGTAAATATCATCCTCTGCAAACGGCAAAATCTCCTTTCCAAACATTGCGAGTGCTTGATTTATAAGTGCCACTACTAGTACCACTGTCCTTGCGATTGTTCCCTTTTCAATTTTCATCTTGATTCTCCTTTTTTAAGCGAGCAACAAAATAGCACCCACGATACTGCCGATAACGGCGGTTGCAAGTGCTGTAATTATTGCTGTTTTGATTTGTGACAGCCGGTCTATTGGTTCCTTTTCTAAGGCCTCCAGCCTGCGTCCCTGCTCCTTCTGTTCCTCTATCATGTGTTGCATATTAAGAGCCAATTCCTTCACAGAGATAACAAGGTCATGTATGGCCACTTGCTCCCTCTCTACGTCTTTCATACGGTGTTTTAGCGATCCAATTTCATGCTCATGGCCTTTTAAGGCCACGGCAATTTCCTCGTCTGTCATAGCCACCTTCCTTTCTTACCTCTCTAATAGCTGTCTTATTGTTTCAAAATCCCAATAGATGGACTCCCCGTTTTGTACTATTCCGATCCCCGGTACTCCGTCGTAACAGTACATCCGCAACCTTCCGGTGCCATCCGTCAAAGACAGCTCGGATCCAGCCTTGCTGATGCTGGGAGGGACCGCCGGGTCTATCGGGCTGCCGCCAGGATACCGTAGACAGTATACATAACTCTTATTGCGGTATGCCTGGACGGATATTTCGTCGCCGGTTTGGTCGCCGGTCTTGCCGCCGGTGACGCCGCCAAGCTCGTTGTTATGCGCACCTACTGTGTGGGTGGCGTCACACATCATCTCCGTGTGGTGTCCCGGCCGGAGGAGGACGTCCCCTTTAGCCAGCCCCGCACCGGTGGAAAAGTTTACCCGCGACGTCACATCCTCGAACCCCACACGCGTAAAGCCTGCGTACATATCTCCCGTATAAGAGGCGCCGCCCACAGACATGACCGGAACACCTGCGCGTTCCCATGCGTGGCATAATAAAGACGAGCAGTCATAATCCGGCCCGTCTCTGTTATTTTGGTCATACCCGTGGATGTCGTCATTGGCGATCATGACGGCCCATGCCACCGCTGCGTCAATTGGCTTTGCCATTGCTTACAACTCCTTTTCTAGCTTATTTACTCTGGCCGTTAGTTCGTCGATTTGCTTCTGCTGCATCTGCACCAGCTTAAGCAGCGGGGCGGCGAACTTTGAGTAGTCGATACCGGCAAGCTCCTCCCCGCCCTCCGTTGGCTTGTAAACAACATAGGTTGGGTCAATTAACATAACATCATCTGCAATTAATCCTACTTGATCAGCATCCCCGGTTCTGTAATCAAAAGTTACCACCTCCATTTCCAGAAGCTTTCTGGCTCGTTCTTCTGTGACAGGGGCAATGTTTTCTTTCGATGCGCGCGTAGAGTTTACTGTGAATGCCTTTGCATGTAAGGTACCGGCGGCACCTTCGTTACTGTTAATATTATACCAGCCGTTTCCGAGGTTAAAGTTATTTCCCGCCTGAGAAGGCTGCAGATATCCATTTGACGTACTGCCAACCAAAAAGTAGAGGTCATACACGTTATTTATGCGATTTCCGTTCATGTTCAGCCCGCCCGCGAGCGCCCCCCCGGTGGTTGCAAGCGCCCCAATATTCGCGGGCGTGACCCCTAAGTTACTTCGGGCCGCCGCCGCGGTTGTGGCCCCGGTTCCGCCGTTTGCGACCGAAACCGGAAAATTATTGGATAAATTATTGATCTGTCCTTGTATGTTTCCGGTCGATCCGGTTGAGTTATTTATTTCCTTCGCCGACGCCGTGATTCCCAAGTCCCCAAGAGATGCAAAATCCCCCTTGTCTCCCTTGTCTCCCTTGTCTCCCTTTGGTCCCTCAACTCCCGTTGCCGCTAACTTCCAGTACTCTGAGCCATCCGCCGGCATCTGCGCCGAGCATGTAGCCTTGCATATCCACAAGCCATTATCATACGCCACACAGTCCGCAAACATTTCATCGTTCCGGTATTCGGCAATGCCGTTCCAATCCCCCCGGAAGCGCATACTTGTACCTTTCGGTCCCTCCACGGGACCCAGATCTATCTCTGCCATAATAATTCCCCTTTCCTATATTGTTTGTACCAGCCGCCCAGTTACGATAGATAAATTTGGCGGTGTGTCACCGTCCTTATAGCTCATATACAGATGACCGTCTCTGACCTGCATTGCGAATTGACCGGTTAAAGTGACCGTTGCCCCTGGTGCGCCTGCAGGTCCGGTAAAGTCCCCTGCCTCTCTGCGGGCCTTCAGATCCTCCGCCACCGCATTGGCGTAATCCCTTGCGGTATTAGCCTCTGTTATCGCCGTATTCGCGACGATAATGACAGCAGTAACATCCTCGGTCAGCGCCTGCACTATCTCGTCCGTGGCCTCTCCGATCAGCTCCTGCATATCCTCATAGGTGGCGATCCGCTTAGTAGTCCCTGCGGAAAAGCACAAATATGCCGCTTTGCCATCTGTACACAAGGGATCACTTGCCAGGACAACAGCCCATTCGCCTGCCCGTAACTTGTTTGGATCGAGGTCTGCATAATTACCCCGACGCATTAAGATTGCCATGTCTACCCCTCCAGTAAGTCCTTCATTGTCTCGTAACTTAAGAATAAGCTTTTACTGTCCTGCGAAAACTGTACCAGCGGACGCCCGTCGTATGTTTCGGCAACCAGTGAGCTCCCGGAATCCATTAGTTTTAATTCGGCTCCGTTGCTTTTCGCTAAAAAGCTTCCCTTTACTTCACCGTCCACCACCAGGGTCAGGCGGCTCTGCCCGGCGTTTGCACTTAGGGTTGCTCTTTCCGCCCCGCCCTCCGTCAGCTGCACAAGAACCCCTGCCGGGTCGGTAATAGAGATTCCGGCCTGATATCCGCTGCTTCCTTCGACGAATACGCGCCCGGCGAACAGCGAGACTTTGTTGCCGTTATAGTTGATTGTGATTATTGAACTGTTAGTTCCCGCGGCATTAACATTTATAGCACCCCCATCCATGTGGAAATCCTTGGAGTACACATATCCGTCAGCCCGTGCGTAAAAGGTACCGCTAAAACTTTGTCCGCTATTGGTTGACTTCTGACAGGAAAAAACCCAGTCCGCCGCAGAACGCGGGGACTTTATCCGGGTGCGGTATATTACACCGCTGCCTGCGTCATAGTCCCGGTATATGGCTTCCTCATCGATGCGCCATCCCCCGATTGTGGCTTTAAACGCTGACAGGTCATCCACGTTAATCCATTCTGCGTTAATCCCGACAACACTAAGGACATTCAGCACAGCATTCCCGTCACTGTCCAGCCCCGCGTTCCAAGTCTTCCCGCCGTCAGAGGATACGGCGAAAACATTGCCCGCCATGCGCCAAACGTGCTGCGATTCCTCGCGTGTTGGCTTGTCGTGCATATAAAAAATTGTGGAGCCATCGGACAATATTTCTTCTGATTTGAAGGCTCCAAAACTTTGCGTTACAAGGCTTGTCAGGCGCTGTACTGCCAGATCATAGGTAGATATCTGCTTTTGCGTCTCTTTACGGGCTGCTACGACTGCCTTTGTGGCGGCGCTGTAGGATGCCGCGCTGTTAGCAGAAGGCGTTTCGGCGTCACAGCTAATGGACATTGCCACCCCGATGGTAAATTGCAGATTGGTGATAAAACAGGGATACGCGTTGCCTTTGCGGTCTGACACAATTGCAGGATCCCCGGCCTCTATGGACGGGTCGCCCAAACAGGTCACAGACAGCGGCCGGAAGCGCATACCAGCTATTTTTTTGTATAGGGCCGATGCAACCCCTTCGCCTTCCCCGTCCAGGATGAGGGGATTGCTCTCCAGCTGCAGGACATAACCTTCTGTACCTGCTAAGGTTTCCGCGCCCTCCGCATCGGTAGCGCAGATACCGGTTATGACTACATCGTCTGTACAGATTTCCTGGCTTTTCAGGTTGTATATATGGTGCCAGTTTTTCAGCTCATCAAAAGCCCCGCCGTCGGCTTCGTCCCCTGTCGTGTAATCCGCAAAGTCTCCGCCGTCGGCATTGTCCCCGCTGATGTATCGGTCCTGATCACTCCTGTCAAAATACTGGCCGTCTAAGCCGTCCAGCGGCGTAAACAGGTCTGTCTTATACCATGCAAGTCTTAGGGCTCCGGTCGTGTCGCAGCGGGCATAATAGCCGCCAATTTGAGCCACGTAGGCAACTACCTCCCGGAAGGTTAGCGCTTCATCCTCCGGGCGCTGCCGGACAATATACCCCTGCTGGTCAAATTGCGACGTCGCAAGGGTAACGCCGCACACCTGGCAGGCATCACGCAGGATCTGTGCCAGTGTGGCCGGATACTGCAGTGTACTCTCGGAGTATGGACGGTCAAACTTTTCCAGGTTGTCAAGGGCTTGCAGATGAATGATGTTGCCCGATGTTGCGGCAGAATCCACTGTGTAGATGCCGCGCCGGATCCACTCAATACGCCCTTCCTCCAACTGCAGCCCAATTCGGGGAGATATTACAGCTTTTGTAAAATCATACTTGCTTAGGGCTTCGTCGGAATTATCCAGAAGCGCCGTAAAAGAATTGATGATAGCCGCGCCAATATCGAAGCTGCCATTACCAGACGTTCCCTCCGTAAATTTCCACCCCTCCGCCATAAAACGTTCATGAGGAAGTTCGAGCGTTTCGCCGTCACGGAACTGGATATCTGCGGCGCAGAAAAATATTCTGTTTTTTAAGACCTTTTCTTTAAACTCTTTGCTTGTGCTTATCATAGTCTACCTCTGGATAATACTTGCGGATGCGCTTTTATAGAAATTTACCCCGGAAAAACATCCGAGGTAAACTTTGCTTAAGGTTCCGCGATAGGATTCTATTGTTGTCTCCCGCCCATCATCCCAAAACGTAAAAGGGAAAAATCCGGGTACTAACTTTTGTTTAATTATCAGTAATTCCTCTTCTTTGAGGACTCCCCATTTTATACCAACCTTCTTTTTTGTTGCAACCACGTCCCCTACCATACTGCCGGCAAGATTCCGCCCGGTATCCGAGGACCATATGATTTCATCATCAATGGTAATTTCCGTCGGAGACGGGAGGAGAGTGTTTCCCGCTCTTAATTCCAAATAATCCGCCTCCTTTTACGAGAATTTCACAGCGCCGTATCTTCGCTGCAAGCGCATAGCGCCCTTCGAGTTTGCACGCGCCAACTCCTCACTATCTACTGTCAGCACTGTATCACCGCTATCCATTACAACGGCAAGCAGTTGCTTTAACAGATCAACCATTTCCGTGGAACCTCCATCACCCAGTCTGCCGGCAATCTTTCCAGCCAGACTGTCGATCCAACCGGTGTTATTCTCCAGGGGCATGACTGCCTCTTTGCCACGCTCCCCCACCATTGCCAGGGTCGGTTCATCGACCACGCCGCCCCTTGCAAGCTTGGGGATCTGTGGCACACCGATAGACGGCAGCCAGCCGAAAGGCGCCCCGATGAGGGGCAGTGATAAATTCCTGAGCTTATCCAACGCGCTGTTTATACCGTTAAAAGGCAGCGCTATGACTTTGTTGATGCCGCCTATGATTGCATTAATGACGGTCTTTAGGGCGCTTAGTATACCATCCTTAATGCCGTCAAATATTTTTCCGCCGACCGAGAAAACCTTCTTAACAGCCTCCCAGGCCTTGGAAAATATACTTCCAAACCACGTTGCGACGCTGGAAAATGTGCTTTTAATGCCCTCCCAGATTCCTTTGAAAAAGTCACCAACGCTTTTAAACGCGGACTTGATTCCATCTACCGCCGCTGTGAATTTTTCAGAAAACCAGTCTCCAATACTGGAAAATAGGCTGCAGATATTTTCCCATAGGCCGCGAAAGAAATCTCCAATTCCTTCGATAATACCACCAAAGAATTCTTTTATGGCGGTCCAGATTTTTACAGCAAATTCCTTGATATCCTCCCAGTGTTTCGCAACTAAAACACCAATGGCAATAATGGCGGCAATCGCGAGAGTCACCGGATCCAGCGCGCGGATAAATGTGCCAATCGCACCGACCGCCGCGCTGATAATGGACGCGATCTTAAACGCGGCAAAGAAAACCACTATCGCCGTGGTAATATCCTCTACAATCCCTTTATTTTCACCCAAGAAACTGAAAAGTCCAGATAAGGCATCCAAAATATTCGGCAGCGCGGTTTCGATCAGCCAGGTTAAAAAAGGCAGCACGAACGTTTCCCATATCCATGACAAAGTATCACCAATCGTCTGTAAGACTGGCTTCATTCCGTCGATCAGACGCCTTATGCCCTCCAGCAATGGCGTGAAATTTATCTCCTTCGCCCATTCTGCTGTCGCGGTCGCAATCCTCTTGATAGAATCAAGAACGGTTTGCAGAAGATCAAAAATCCCCTGTATAATCCGCTTCCCGACGTCGTTCGTTTCCCATGCTTCCCGGAATCGTGCCGCAAGGTTTCCGACAGTTTCAAAGATCTTCTGAATGATTTGGTGCATGGTAGCCAGTATCTTTGTGCCGGTTCCGTTTGTCCATACGTCCAGGAAGCTGCTGCCGATAGATTTTACCAGTTCCCAGATACTGCTTAAGGCAAACTTTGCGGCATTGATGGTGTTCTGCCCCTCTGCCGCCCAGGATTCCTTAAACGGCTGGAATATTCGTCCAAATATCTCCTTGACCTTATCTGCCAGACCCTGGAATCTGCTTTCCACCTCTACGGTATCAAACATGTCCTCCGGGGAGACACCGCCGCCGCCGTCACCGGAATCACTGTGGTCGCTTAGCTTATTGATCTCGTCAAACCCCATCAGATCGCGCTGCAGTTCTTTTGCTTTCTCCGAAGTCGCATCAAGGCTGTCCCGATAATTCTGCTGCACTTTCTGTGCAACCGTAAAGGTCTTCTGCCCGGTCAGGGCAGCAAAGAACTGCCCGATTGCCGTCATGGCCTGCGAAAGCAGATTGATGAGGTACGTGAGCATTGGCGCAATGGCATTCAGAATCGGTGCAAAAGCTGTCGCCAGGCTGTTTTTTAACTGCGTCAGAGAAGACATCAGCATAGACAAGCTTTCATTTACCTGGTCACTGTATCGCGCAAGGTTCTGAAAACCATCTCTTACGCCACTTATTACCGCCCTCATGGCCATCCGTATCAGCATGAGTTTAAACATATTACCCAGTGTTAAAATCCTTTTTGAAAGGCCTGTAGCAGCACCGCCGGTGGAATGCATAGCGCTGCTTGCTTTCCTCGCGGCCGGCACAGTTTTTTTAAAGTTGCTCACCAGACGTAATATCGAAGATCCAAGAGAACGAACCTTTCCGATGCAGGCTTTAATTCCGCTCCCAAGAGCAGAAAGAACTGCCTGCGACGAACCTTGAAGGGTAGAAAAAGAACGCCTTATTCCTTCTACCGTATTCCGCATCATTGTGCCGGAACTTGCGGTTTCCCGCGCGCCCACATTCATGGCGGTGCCAACCGCCCTTACGCCAACAATCGTCGGTGCCGTGTTAATCCCTGACAACGCAACGCGCATACCTTTGATTGAGCCGGTAATCCGGCTATTGGCTGCAGATACATCTGCTAACCTTGCCTGATAAGCGTCCCATTTTGCTCCCAGAATTTCAATCTGCTGCTGCGTCTTGATAAGAGCTCTCTCCGTCTTTACGAGTTCTTCCGCAATCTTGTTTTTCCTTGTTTCACTTATGGTATTCCTATATCTTTCATTCAGCGTCCCTATTTTTTCCTGCAAAACATCAACCTGCTTGCCAAGATTCTGCATGAGGGCTTCTGTGTTTTCCAGTTCACGTTCCAGGGCAGCACTGTCAAATTCCAACCTCATTGCCGGCATTTTTACAGGCGGCCCCCTTGTTGCTGATACATTGCCCGGAGTCGTGATCCTGCCCGCCGGTGTCGGTATCGTTGCTGCCGGCGTATTAACTTGTGTCATCTGTTTGAGAATATCACCGAACTGTTTCGACATGGTAGCCACGACTGTTTTCATGTTCTGGTCAAACGCCTTAAAAACCCGGTCAAGCATATCTTTTAATCCGGTTTCCATGCCCCCTGTCTTAAATGCCGCCTCTATCTTCTGGCCTACATTCGCAACTGCCTCCTGGATTTGGTCATTGAGGTCACCGGTTACTTCCAGGTCGAGCCCGATCTTACCTACACTATCCGACAACGTTTCACCTCTTTTCTGCAAAAGCTTTTTCAAACATTTTTTGTATAGACTTAACTGCCACCAGCTTTTCCTCTTCGCTCATTTGTACCACTTGTTCGCAGTGCTTTCGCGACCGCCACTCACTTCGGACTGCCCTCTGTTCTGGTGTAAATCCCTTGAGTATATCACGATCTTCTTCTGACCGGATTGCAACGATTCTCCCCAGAGGAGTCTCCGGCATTAACCCGGATAACAACACACAAAACTCTTGCCAGTCCATGTCTGTTTCCGTTAGCCGGATCCCGTATTGTGTTGTAAAAGAGGCCTCAATCAGCTCCCAGTCATCCTCTATGGAGTACCACTTATTTGCTTTTCTTCTGGGCCTTTTTGGCTGCCTCCTTGGTGGCGGCTTCCGCCTCCTCCAGATCGATTCCGCTAATGGCTGCCATGATTGTTTCTATGATCAGCATCAGGATTTCCATTGATGGATCCAGACTATCAATATACTCAGCCGCCTCTTTACCCAAGGCGACTTTGATAACTTCATCCAGCTTCGCAATGTCATCTTTGCTCTTGTCATCATAGATCCCCTGGATATACAACACCGCGCTCTTACTTGTATTGATCTTATAGACATGCTCATCGTTCAGCTTCACTTCTGGTTTCTGGCGTCCGACCTGCATCCTCTCTGCTATATCGTAAAATTTTGCCATGCTTAGGCTCCTTTCAAAAGGAGAGGGAAGATTCCCTCTCCGGCTAAAATTATTATGTTGCTGCTGTATACGTCGGTTTTCCGTCTCCCTGGATAGTGAACTCCAGGGGAGCGACGCCGGTGGACTCACCGCCCCCGACATTGGTTACATTCAGTACACAGTCAAAGGCCAATGTCGCGCCATCGGGGAACTCAATAGCCCCCTTTGTGCTGCAGTCCAGACCGTCCTTGTATGCCGTATTGGCTACATAGTCATTGCCCGGATCGCCGACGTTCCTTTTACCCTTCACGTCGAAGCTGAAAGACTTACCCGTCATCAGGGAGCGCTGCCACCCGTCTGTACTCATCGGAGTCCAGCTTTCCACGTTACCGTCAATGGAGAAGCCAAAGCTTTCCATATCGGCGATCTCTACCATGTCGGCCGCGGCACTGGATACTCCTTTTATGCCAATCTTAAACTTTAGTTCATACACGGGAAAAACGCCTAAAGGTGTCATACTTTACCTCACTTTCTCTACTTGTTGTAGTAGATAACAAAATTAATTACATACTCGAAGATACCGCCATCATCGGTACCCATACCAACCGGCTCACTGGTCCGCATATCGAAAAAAGCTACCCGCTTGCCCCTAATGGCAGCCGTTTGACCAAATAGCAGGTTATAAACCTCTTGCGCCTTTTCTTCAGCGGGGGTGGCATACTTCCCCCAGTGGACCAGCACGGAAACAGCCTTCGTCTCCCAACTCTTGCGCTCCAAACCACCAACGGGGATTATCGGTGCCGGCCCCTGGGTGGGGAAAATTGTAATGCTCTGTTCCTTGGTAGGATCCCTCTTTCCTGCATACCAGTTTTCGCACTGGATCTTACTTTTTAAAAAGTCTTTTACGTCTGCCAGTGTCACTTGATCAGCCCCCCTGCATTCTGCTTAAGGAAGTACACAAATAGCTTCCGGTACAAGTCCTTTTTGCTGCCGTCTATATATTCCTGCATCCACAAGCCCTGCGCGTTCGGGTTTTTGTCCCTTCGGAAATTGTATTCCGGGTGCCAGTACAAACGCCGGGCGTAAGGTGTATTGAAAACAATTCGAAACCGGCTGCCGGATCGGATTACGGCTATAGATCGTTCCAAAGCCCCCTCTTCCTTTGGTACCACCGCAGACGATATAATATCCGACTTGATCGCCTCTGCTGCCTGCTCCCGGGATGTCTCCACAGCCTTCTGCAGCTCCAAAATTTTGGCTGGATTTAACGTAATTCGTACCTTTACTCTCATCACATCAGACCCAACCGTACATAGTTCACGGAACCATCAGGATTCCGTGCCTTTATTCCTTTGTGAATCTTTCGGTCCTCCCCGTGTATTCTTGCTACTCCTCCAGTAATGGTTTCTATTCCCGGACAAAAATCAACACAGAAAATAGCCTGACCAGATAGCTGGATCTTCTTTCCGTCTTCTGTGAAGATCGTCTTTGCAGTGTCCTGATAATTACATTTTAGATCATCCGCCTCAAAGGCAATTTTAGGCCCGCCGTCCTCGGAAAGTCCCTCCTCGTAGATCGTAACCTTTATAGGTGTCCGGCAATACTGCGGCAAGACCAGTTTTGGATATTTCATTATCTCACCGCCAATCCGCAGCACAGGCCCGTCTGGCAGAGCAGCTGGTATACGTCCCGCCGCATGGCGATACCCTTGCCGGCAAATACATTCCATGCGGATCCGAACTGCATAGACACACCGTTAATGCTGTAAGAAGACAGCACTGAGTCAATCACTTCCGCATTGTCATACTCAAACTGTGCCTGCTGGCAAACCACCTCCCGGATAATGTCCTGTTGAAAAACGGTCAAATTGGAAAATCCCCGGCCTACAATTCGATTGTAGGTCAGGGAGTCAATATGTCTGGACGCTTTTTTCAGGGCAGCCGGCAGTTCTTCTGTTGCGATATCGCAACCAGGGCATTCCTCACCGAACTCCTCCGGTGTAGCATAAGCCTCATAGCGCATATCACTCACCGCCCTTCAGAGATCCCTCCTCTTTGGCTGCCTTATCTGGCTTCTTGGTGTTCCCGCCGGTCTTCTCCTCTGTGGTCTCCTCTGTGGCCTCCTTCTCTGCAGTCTTGATTTCTTCCAGTTCCTTCTTGAGGGCTGCGTATTGCTCGTAAGGCACGGTTTTCCCCTTGCCATAAGTAATAATTTCCCCGCTGTCATTCTGAACGTCAAAACCGTCATTCACATAACGGGCTTTGCTCGTTTCGTCAATAGTGTAAACCTTATTTCCTTTTACTGCTTTCATTCGATATCTCCCCTCCTTATGCCTGGACGTGCATGCCTACGCCGTCAATTTTCTTTTCCAGAAGGAAAAGGTCGCCATAATTTCGGTTCTGGTACAGATAGCCGTCTGCGGTCCGGGAGTCGGTGCCGGGAGTAAACAGCTTGATGTAGGAATACTTATCCCTGCACACCACTGCCGACGGATGCATAATGATGAAGTTGATCTGTTTTGCGGTTGCATCAGCGACACACCCATCCGTGAAATCATATTTGGTTTTCATTCTGGCAGACGGAACGGATTTAATCTTCACGTCGTCCAGAGAATGTACAACGCGGTTGATACCATTAGCGGTATTCACAGTGATGTTCCGCTGAATTCCTTCTGCGGCTTTTAGTATCTTTCTTACCGCCGGCGTGGCATAGAACAGCCTTCCTTCTTCCGGGACGGCTGCTTCGTCCATCTTTGCCATCATTTCGTCAAATACTTCCAGGATTATCTGCTCGTCCAGGGTGGAGGTCATGGGAGTTCCGCTATAGGCTCCAAATTCACTGTGCAATTTGGAAAATCGGTAGGAATCTTTTTCCGGGATTGCCTGCTCCGTCTCAAAGGTATTCTGGATATTGGCCACTGACAAGGTCAAGTTAGTCTCATCAATATCCATAGGATCCACGAAGAATTCAATATCTCGATCATGTTCTAATTTCTTGGGTTCCCAGTCATTACTCATGGTTCCGCTGTTAAAGCCGGGGGTTCTCACATGGTCCTTATACCCGGACAAGGACATTCGCGGCAGTTTAATCGTCTGCGCATTAATAAACATCACTCCCGCGTTGCTTTTTGTCAATTCATCTGAGCATAGCTCTTTCACATATTTCTGCTGCAGTAAATTGGTAAAATTCTCTGCATAATCATATACTGGCATTTATATACCACCTTTCTTCTTATAGGCCGAATGCCCTTTTCAGCGCATCCTCGTCGGTTTGTTGCTGCTGCTTCCCTGCGGCTCCGATCTGCTGGAAGCCCTGGTTTTGTTCCTGCGCAGGCTTTAAGGCAGGCACATCCTCCAACACCTTGCTTAAAGCTGTCTTTAGCGCCTCCGGATTGATTTTACCGTCGTTCCCTACTGCGCCAGTTAAATCCGCCATCTTAAGGAGGTAAGGAAGTGTTTTGACGTCAACCCCGAGCTCTAATGCCTCCAGGGTTGCCTGCTTCTCAATTTCGGCTTTTTGAGCAATCGCCTGCGCCTGTGTCAGCTGTTGCTGGATGGCACTTACATCCGGCTGCTGCGCGGCTTTCTGTGCCTTAAACTGACTGATCGCCTGTTCCATCTCTTCTTTGCTCATGCCCTGCTGCTTAAAATACCCTTTCAATGTCGCGTCCTCCGCGGATCCAAGGCGCCCCTCCAGGATTTGTGTGATCTTGTCATAATCGATCTGTGGAGTCTGTGCTGCGGGTACGGCCTGCGTCTGTGCTGCCGCTTGCGCTTGCGTCTGCTGTGGCTGCTGTGTCTGCGGAGTTAGTGTCCCTTGCGTTGTGTTTGTCTCTGCCATTGTTAATGTCTCCTTTCAAGTTTTGAGAGTGGCTCTCTTTAATCATCCTGTTTTCGGTGTGTCTCACCATGCACGCACCTTTTATCCTCTTGTCGTGATTGGAGCATAAAAATACCACCAGTCATCATTCCTGACCGATGGTATTATGTGTTTTGTTTCCAAAGTGGCACGTACTTCCGCTGTTTCACTAAATCATAGTTATCATAATAATAGCGGCGCTCCACTTCGTATTCCTCCGGACTCATGCCGTCTCGCCAAAACGGCACCTCCCGCACAGAGTGAGGGGCCCAGCTTTTATTTTGTTCTGTCAAATACCTGCACTCCTTTCTTGAAGAATTTCCGCAACATGCTGTCTACAAGAATCTCTTCTCGCTGAATCGTTCTCTCCGCAGGGGTAATTATACCATTTTTCAGCTGCTCGTTCAATGCCTTTAGTTCTTTTTCAAACAGTAGGTCCGGATCATACCCTCCCCGCAGGGCATCCTCTGTACGCTCGGCTAAATAAATTACACCGTTATTCTGTACCGCGATCTGCATAGTAATATTGGGGGTTGTAATAACCGTCTCAAGGTCTGTCAGCGACAGCGAACTGACAATATTGTGGTTATGCACAAACGCAAATTCTTTACCTGGATTCTTTTCTGCCACACCCCAGAAATCAAATCCTACACTGTCCGGCTCGCCATTGGTTTCATAGTGTACCAGTTTGCCCGTTTTTAGGTCTACTAAATACATGTGTTCGCACCTGTCCGCATTGCCTTTCCTCGCCACATCCTCAATGGCAGATGAAAGACCTTGATTGACCGCCTCGCTTCTCCCCTCCAGGTGCAGCGAATAATCCTTAGTACTATCGTAATACACCGGCGTGTTGGAGTAAATTAAAGGTGACCTCGCACCGATTTCCTCGATCCTACTGTATCCGCTCCCTGTATAGTCCTGCTCCCTTCGCGGATCCCTTCGGAGCTGAGGATTTTCCTTCAGATGCTGCTGAAGTTTCCATTGCAAATCCTTCAGGGCGTCATTGGCTTTCTGCAATTCCTCCGGATCTGTGGTGGATGCAATAATCCTTTTCGCCTTGCGGATCCTTCTCTCTAAGTCGCGTTGAATCCTTTCTTGCTTATATAATTCAACAGCTGCTTTTTCGTCTGGTATTGTTGGCAGAACTGTAACACCCGGAAAGTATGTCGCAAGTGTATGTCGGCAATTAGGGTGCAGCAGACCGGTACTAATAGCCTCGGACAGGAGTGGCACTCCTAATCTGTCAGCCTCCTCTTTGGTTCCGCCAGAAAATACATCATCAACTAATACTTTCCCCTGCCAGGGGGCGCATTTCTCGCAGGTGTTGGCATGAGCCGAAACAAATACGGTATGTATACCCCATTCTTGCCGCTTCTTCCCCTCTCCCATAAGGTATGCCCGGTGGGAAGCTGTACGCAGCGCCATTTCGGCATAAGAACCAATATTGACCCGCTTGCCGTCCTTATATTCGATACAGTCAATCCCGTTTTGCAGAAACTCTTTGACCGCCATGTCCACAGCCTGCTGCAGCGTCTTCGCTCCGGCGCTCATGTGTATCTCGGCTTTAAAGATTGTTTGCCGGTATATATCATTTACCCTGCGCATGGCGGCGTTCTGGGCGGTCTGCATGTCGTTTTTCACAATTTCAGCCAGGGTCTGGAGTTTTTGATCATTGCTAACAAAGAAGTTCGTTTCCGCCGGCGGCTCTGCTTCCTGACTTATCCCCGTGAGCGATTCAGGAAGAGACAGCTTGCCGCGTGAGAAAAACCCCTTTGCCTTTTGCAGGGCTCGTGAAAACATCGATACACCCTTTTTGTAGCTGCCTTGCAGGGCGGAGTCAATGGTCTTTTCAATCTCCTTACTTCGACTCCCTACTATCTCCTTGCAATTTTGCCGAAATCGTTTAAGATCGCGAAGCTTGGCTTTCTGCCACTGCTCCCACGAGAATCCCTCTTTTTCCTCTTCGCGCTTATGATGGGCCAGTGTCTTACGCATGGAAGTAATAAGATCCATCTCCATCTGGTCAAAGATTCGGCGAAGATCATAGGCGTCATACTCTTGCTGATCCTGCCGCTGTTCCTGGTCCATCTGCTACACCTTCCAATCCATCAATACCGGCTACGCTGTTCTCGTCTACGACTTCAATTCCCATTTCCACTTTTAGGCGTTTTACTTCCTCCTCCTTCCATGCCTGATCCTGGGTATCTCCCCACATTTCTTCCACCTGTGCCTCTATGCTCAAAATCGGGGAACCGGGGCGGGCTTTTGACAAGGTCTCCACCTGACTCTCAAAGGACGGGTTTGCGTATTCTCCAAATGGAACCTCCGCATTGACATCCGTCACAGGCCGTTTGTTAAGGATATTGTAGGCATTTATGCCAGCCTTGACCACACCGGGCAGACACTCCTGCAATGCCTCCACAATCGCGTTCCGGGTGTACAGTGTAGCCTTTTCCTTCTCCCTCTGCGCTTCCGCATTGTCAAGCTTCTTTACATCTATCCCGAGTGTGGACGGGCTTATAACTCCCTGCAGGCACAGATCAAGAGCCGTGCAATAGGATGACAGGTAGCTCTCATGCGGAATCGTCGGCTGCTCTGTGTCTATTTTATTGTCGGCTTTTTCGGTCATATTGGTATCGGTTGCGATATACCGGTTATCAAATGGATTGGGCGGAGTAATCTCCCCGGTTTCCGGATTCCGGGGAATAAGGCTATCTGGTATATAAGTCTTTGCCCGGCCTGCCCGGAGTGCATCCATCCACTGGGACCAGGCTTCGTCGAGAGCGTCGAAGTTATCGAGTTTTCCGTCATAGATACTTCCGCCGCGTCCGTCCCACTTTGCACTCTCAAATACTTTCACCGGCACGGCTAAAATTACGGACTTGCCAAAAACAACATCCTGCAGGCCTGCCAGTGGCGGGAAGGTTTTATAATCCATCAGCTTGTCGCCTTTGTAGAGTTTATTGCGGATGTAGCCGAAGCCATAATGCTCGTGCAGGACGTATCGCTGCATCTCGTAATCGTATGGCGTTTTGAAGATCACCTCATGCAGCCGCCCGCGGCGGTGTACGATCTCGATACATTCGCCAGGATACCATTCCAGGATCGGATATTGGCTGATCTCTGTGTCAATCGTGACCTTATAGGCTCCGTCTCCGATATACAGCAGTTCTTTGATAACCTTCTCCAAGCCCTGGCGGAACTTGTTTTCCTTTTCGATCTCCGCCCAGACGTCGGCCTGTTTTGCATCCCCTATTTTAATATCGTTCATGTCTTCCATCACGATTGACGTCAAGATGCGAACGATCAGCCCGGGCAGACCCGTGTGGATCTTCCGCATTTCCATCCCCCGAGTGCAGCGGCTGGCCCAAAACTTAAACCGATCCGCAGATTCCTGCATCTGGCTGTACATCTGCTCTAACTCGTTTCCATCCCCGCGGTACCAGATACGGTTACGGATAGCATTCAACTCGAAATCGACCAGCTCATTTATTTGCACGTTGTATGGACTGACCGGCTGAATCTGCAGCCAGCTTCTAATCCCTTTCTTAACTTTGTCCATTATCTTCATTTCTCCTCCTCAAATCCTATCAGCTGACGGTAAGGTATCCAACTGTATTGATTGGCGTTAATCGTGTGATCATTGCGGTCCTCCGGCTTATCCTTGTCCTCCATCCAGCTGTAGCGGTCTATTTCGCCCAGATGCTCTGCGCAATCCTCTACAACTAGATAACAGCCTTGCTGTATCCAGCCGAGCTGCAGTTTTATGCGGTCGATAATCTCCAGAGCCTTGTAAGCCTCGTTGATATTGTAGATGCACCCTTTAAGGCGCTTATACTTGCGCAGTTCCGTGATCGTGGCCTGATCCGCGCTATCCACAAATACATTTTTTGCAAGCCCCCACTCTTTTTGACAGCGATCCAAGAATTCTATGAACTTAACGGCCATGTCAGAGGGCGCTAACGGGATAGTCAAATCCGCATTGTTATACACTCTCTCCGCCAATGTAATCAGCCGCCGGTCCTCTGTAATGCCCTGGAATATCATGGCAAAGGTATCGGGGCTTTTGGAGGAATAGGCCGTATCCAGCGCCGCGCTAAACTTGCGGAACTTAATCTTGCCTATCTTAATCTGCTGCTTTACCCACGCAGAGGATACAACATGCTGCTTACGGTCAAAGTTCGGGAAAATCAGGCCGGTTGCCTTACCGCGCAAGCCTTCAATCTTATTTTTCCACAGCTTCGTGCCTTTCGGGGTGTTGGTTTTAATCTGCTCAATCTTTTCCTTCGATAGCCCTAAATTATGCTCAAAAGAAAAAAACCAATGCACCCATCCGGGCTTTGGCTCCTCCGTTAGCATTTCTCTTATTTCTGCGGGGGTATCCCCCTGCCACTCCGGCAGCGGCCTGCTGCAGTTGATATATTCCTTGTATACCGGCAGTCCGGGATCGTCCGGGTTAAGCGTCCCCATTAGATAATCACACCGCATGGAAGCCTCTCTGACATACTCCATATCGGCTATGTTGATCTCGTCTATATATAAGCAGCCGTACTGGCCGCCCAGAGCCTTTTTCCAACGCGTTTTATTGTCGTAGCCCAACACATAGATGATCTTGTCACCCTGACTTGTATGGTAGAGGATGTGCGGGAGCGAGTGCTTTCCTTTGCCGGCAGCATTGTATTCCACCAGTCCACCAAACACATCTATGATCCCTAATTCTTTGTTTATGATGTTCTTCTCAATGGTTCCCAGATCCAGACCGGACAGTATATGCAGCTTCTTCGGTGACTCCGCTGCCTTAAGCATGAACTTGAATACGCCGACCGTGGTCTTTCCGGCAGCGGTTGTACCTTCCAGGAATTCAACCGGTGCATTGCAGCGCAGAAAGGCTTTGTACTTCTCAGACAGTAATAAGCGGCTCTCACTCAGATGGATCACCCCGCATCTGTTTTATGAGGTCGTCAAGCTTGGTGTACTCGGCCGCCAGGCCGCTGACCTCCACTCTATCCTTAAACATGCCCAAGTGCCGCCCCAGCAACTCTAATGCCTTGATCTTATCCGCCATCTTGATTTCGCGTTCCACCCCCTCACCACCACGTCCGGGGATAGTCTTGACCTTTACCGACTGGATCGCCGCAGTATCTTCCGGGGAGGCATCTTCTTTTAATGTGGCATCTTGCGTGTTGATAACATCTGCAGCATTGACAAAGGCTATCTTTGCCAGTTCTGTAACAATGCGGTCAGCATTTGCACCAGTCCGCCGGGAGCGTTCGGCTATGGCTTTGTCTATTTCATTGCGAATACTAAGTTTCGCTAAGTTCTGCGCCCCTTGCTCGTTTGCTGTGTCGGGGCTGTACCCTGCCCTGATGGCTGCCTGAGTGGCATTTAAATCAATTAGGTACTCCTCAACAAATGCTTTCTGTTTCCTTGTCAATGCCACCCAGACACACCTCCTCCGCAAAAACAAGGAGCCCTGCCGAAGCAGGAACCCCTCATCAATATTTTTTCTTCTATTTCATCCAAATTATAAGTTATTATCTTAACCGAATTCCGATCTGCTCCAGCTGTTTTTTTAAGTCTTTTGCAAACTTACTGGTATCATATTCCGCGGACTTTCCACACTTGTCACATGTGTGAGTGTATGATGAGTCCCTGAAAAAATCCACTGACTTAACTTTAAACTTGCTCTTGCATTCCCGATTTCCACAATTTATCTCCATAACTGGATTTTGCTTGCATAGAGCTTTCACATATTTATCCATAGTTAAAACCTCCTTTTCCCTATCATAAACCTAAATCCGACATAAAACAATCTCAAAATATACAAGCTTGTATGAGATTTATGCGTAAAACAGAAAGACCGCCAGGTATTATCTGACGATCTCTAAGGAGGATACTAGGCAAGATCTACACTTACCTATCTTTCATTATAACGTTGCATTTGTTGCATGCGTTGCAACTTTCAAATAATCATCAATTTTTCTGCTTACGCTGCTTTTATCCATATGCAATTTTCTTCCAACGACCTCTTGTGTCATTCCATCGATGTAACGGTACGTGAAGATCAGCTGCAATGTACTGTCCTCTATGCCGGCAATAAACTCCTGTACCGCAAGGCGCTCCTCCTCTGCTACTACCTTCTTCTTTCCAAGCCTTATTTTTAGATTCTCAATCCGCTGCCGCTTTTCCTCATCCGTGCGGATGTTATAGCCCGAAACATGAAAAGCCATAGGCTGATATGGAAAATCCGGGTTACTCCCTTTTACAGCCCCAAACTCATATTTAGCAGCTTGGGCCTCTAGCTTCTGAATCTGGTCTTCCAGCGCCGTGATCTGATCCCCAAGTCGCTTATAGTCTTCCAGCGTTTTTTTATCCAACGGACTTTACCTCCTCTAATAATTCATCCACAAACATTCCACGCGCGGAAGCGCATGCTCTGCTCTAGCCGCAATCTCTATTTTTCTCCACCCACTAAGGTAATGCCTATAAAGATCGGAGTTGTATCCGCTTAACATTACTGCCCCCTTGTGCTGCAGTAAAGCCTCCAACAACTCAATATGTTCTGCATCCGACATCTCATGCTTGTACTGCTTGCGTGTCCTTGTGGACAATACGTAGGGCGGATCCGCATAAATCAGCACATTAGGATAGTTAAACCGTTTAATCAGCTCTATCGCCGGGCGGTGTTCGATCTGTACTTGTTTCAGACGTTCGGCAACCTGCAGAATGATATCCGGTAATTCACACCAGTGTTTAACCGCGTATGCCCGTTCCCTTCCCTGCACATCATTTTTCCACCCAGACTTTTCTGTCAGCCGGAAGCCGTGGCTCTGGAGGCTCCGGATCAGGTATACTCTCGCCCGTTCCAGATCGCCTTCTGCTTCGGCAAATGCTTCGTCATATTCCTGACGTGCGTAAGGTGTCATTTCGATTGCTTTTGCCAGTTCTCCCGGATCCTCCCGGATAACCCGGAAGAGATTTACAACGTCACCATCCAAATCATTGATTGTCTCGATGTTCGACGGCGGCTTTGACAGTAGCACGGACAAACCGCCGGCAAATGCTTCCACGTAGCTGTGGTGTTCTGGCATATTCCCTATGATCCAAGACGCGATGCGCTTTTTACTTCCCGGATAACGCAATAGTGTTTTCACTCTTTTTATTCCTCCTCCGTTTAGTTTTAATTCAGGTAGCGATACCACCGTGTTTTCATTTCTGCTGGTATTCCTTGCCCTCTATTCCGTTTCCCTGTCCAATGAGTTCCACCGGCTTCACCCTCACAAACGAAATTACTGGCCTTAAGGCTTGTTCCGCTTTCGCTTTGAAGAATATATGTGATTATTTTCTTATATCCCATCTCTTTAGCTACCCGACAACATGAGCCATAAAGCATAGAACAGGCGTTATATGTACCATCTGTGCATAGTCTGTTAATCTCACAGGTTAAACCATCATCGAGATGTCTACTCACAGGCCTGCCACAGACAGCACAACCTATTAGCCTATCGCTTTCATATAATCCGATTGAAAATTTATGCCCCACTGTTGCTTTATGATGTCTATGGAACTTGTCGATAAAATTACTTGCTTCCCTGAACGTAATCGGTCTTATTTCCATTTTTTTGAAAGGAGCCAGGATATCCTGTTACGGTGGCCACCGCTCCGGTCCCCTTTCTTTTTATGTTTTATGCTTTCTGATCCTCGTACTTTATACGCTCCCTCGCTTCATCAGCACCGCAAATTTCTTTTGCTGCTGCCACTTCCGCATATCCCGGCAACGCTTACAATACGTTGCTGTCTCCCGCTCGTAGAATGTTCCACCGCACTGCTTACATGCCTGCGGCCGGATCCGCTGGAAGGATACGCAGCTGTCGCAGTCGGTCTCCCCCGAGGTACAATAACCTTTCCACAGCTGGCATATATCCTTTTGCCAATAATCCGATTCGTCAAAGTGCTGCTTGTACTGGTGGCGGACAATCGCCGCAAACCTTGTCATTGCGTCCTTCACCTGCTCCTTTTCGTCCGAGTTCATGAGATTTCGCTGTTTTAATTTTCGTTCGGGTCGATTGTCTCCCCAGGTACCGGATCCTATATATCCTCTGACCTTATCCAGATTTTCCGTCAGGTAGAGGGCGTATACTCTCCCCCGGATGGCCTTTGACGATTTCCCGATCACATCTGCCATTTCTTCGTAGCTGCTACCAGCTTTGATTAACTCCCCCAGTGTTACAAACTCTTCCTCTGTCCACTTGATGTGATTCTCTGCCTTGAGGGGGCGCTCCTTTAATCCAAGATCACAAATTCGCCGCTGTATGGCTCCGGCTGTACGTCCAAGCATTTTGGACAGATCGTCATAGTTATACTGGTATTTTTTCAACAGCCTTTCCAGATGCTTATCCTCTGCATCGCTCCAGGGAGTTGATTTAATTTTTTGGCTCCTCTCAAAGTCACGCTTTCTCTTTGCTTTCGCCCACTCCGGCTCCGCGCCTAAAGCATATTCTTCAAATTTGGAGAAATCTAAAAAAGTTTGATTCTTCTCCGCCCATATCCAGAATTCCTCTAAATACACCACCCGAAACGAATTATTGTTGATCCTCTTTCTGTGGATTGGGAAGCCTCTGTTCTCTATCCACGATATCGGCTTGTATCCGTATCCGCCGTTAACACCAAGAGCGATCAAAAGCTGATGAAATGTTATGTAATCACCATTTTCCAGGAAGGCCCCCAGCCCCATACGCTGCCTGGCATTTATAATTGCGTATTCGGATCGATTAAGCCTTTTCATCAGTGTGCCGACGGAAATGACACCCCAATTCTCTTCCAGGTACTCTTTTTCTTCTTTTGTCCAGTTCTTTTCCTGCCCCATATTATCACCTGCCGCTTGCGCTCCGGCCTCCCTCCTTTGCGATTTATAAGTTCAAGCTCATTTGGCCCTTGCAGTTTTTTTCTTTCTTTATACGCGGAGAATATCGGTGTATTTCCCCGTCTTTATCCTCTGACATAAGGGCATCAATTTCGTTAAAGCAAAAATCTTTGCACTTATTCATAGACAGTGCATTTACGGATCTGTTTTTGATGACGCAGATAGATTCGCAGGTGCAATGGCTACAGTATCGGCAATATTGTTTCATTCGCTTTGCGCCTCCTTGTTTTTCCGCTGCAAGTCCTTCAGGTGGTCGATCATTGCACTTTTATTGGTTTCACATTCTTTGAAGTGCTTTCCCTCACGCAGCAGATAGTATTCCTCCTTACCCCAGCCATCATGAAATCGATCTTCGTAGGAGACTCCATATGCCTCATAGTTAAACAGTTTCGTATAATACACCTTAACAACCATGCTGGTTCCGTCCGGCAGATCATACCGGTAATACCGTTCCTCTGTTTCCTCTGTCTCGATCCAGAGCGGCCATTTTTCGTATGCGTCAATAAATTCTTTTCTCTGGTCATTATTTTTTAAGATCGGCAGTACCGGCAAGTCCGGCTCTACTTCTTTCGATCCAGTTTCTGGAGCATCCTTTGGTACCCACATATTCCCCATAGTACAGAATTCCTCTGGTGATTCTGGGGCATTGCAACATCCCTTTTCATCATATCCGCAGGTATCGCAGGGTAGTTCTTCCCACCGCTCCGATTCTTGCGACGTCGCAACTTCCTCCGGGCAAGGCCCCTCTACGCACACCACTCTTTCCGGCGCAGACTGCTGCGTTTGCCAATACTCCCTATTCCACTCCAATTCCGATTCTAGCCGATCGATTGAAACGGAGAAGCAAGGTTTTTCTTCATCACAAAATATAAAACGCTCATCCATCCGGTAAGCATTGCCACCCCAGTGATTGTTAATGTATCGATAGTCAATGCTATTGACCGTGTGAAGATCCTCTCCGCTCTCAAACAAGGCCATGAAGAACCCTCTTACCATCTCCGAGCGCATCCACCCATAAGCGCCATCTATACCCCTCTGCTCCAGTGTAAAATGATCAATTTCGGGTTCCGCATCCGGCAGTACTTCCCCGATCTCTAATTCCATGCGGATAGGATCAGGTGCCGGCGTAATCTCTGGTTCCGAATTCTCTACATAGTAAAATTCAATTTCATGTTCCTCCGCTTGTGGCTCCGGTGCTGGCTCCCGGAGATCTGATTTGATCTCCCGTACCTCTTTGACTGTCATATCCGGCGTGACCAGCTGGCGTTCCTCCGGCTCCATTGTCAACATCTCAATCAGCAATGACTTACTGTATCCCTTGTAATCGTCCGCCAGCAGCGGGCTATATCCTTCGCGGGAAAACTCCTTATTGACGTTAATTGCCCTGGACACTGCGGATGCTCCCATGCCAAACTGTTCCATTGCCATTTCCTCTACTGTCTGGTATCCGTCCTCCTGATACATGGCGTTGTCCCGGATATGGCGCAGATAGAAGCCGATGGCTATGTACTCCCGCTCTATCGTCGCCTTGCTGGTTACTATGCTTATTTTTGCATCCTCGTAACTGGTATTAATCCACCACGCTACTGTCTCCTTGATTTGGGTATTCTCCACACACATCCTGCTTATCCTCCATCTTCAATAATGCCATGGCCTTCGCCTGTATCCGATTTCGTTCTTCCCGGATAGCTATTGGGATCCGGTTTTCATTTGCCTGCCGATCAGTCAGCTGGTTATAGATCATTCTAAAGTTTGCCCGGTCGGTCTCCTGATTCTCCGACATACAAAGATTTTGATATCCCAGTCGCTGTACACAAGTTCTGGTCAATTCATCCAGGGATTCCATTGCTTCGGCTTCCCGGTAAGATCCGTACCGCCGGATCGAATTTAAAACACTTCCCCAGGCTTCTCCCCAGTCAATAATCGGGGGGTATAACATCTGAGCAGCCTTTTCCCTAATCTCCGAAATAGCGGGGGCAAATTTCAATGTAGAAGCAAGCTCTAATATGGCATTTTCACAAGTCATATAATCTAAGTCACCCAACATCTTAGACCAAATCTCTATTCCTTGTTCGCTATTCATTGCTGTAAATGTAGGCCATATAGTTTTAATCCCTGCCAGTAGCTTCAGCAGCTCTTCGTCTTGCATCTAACCACTCCTTTCCTACATTCACAGCCTGTTCAAGGCTTTTGTTTTGTCGCGGCTGTATTCGCTCATTTCGCTGCCGCTCTTCTTCCAGGGCTTTAAATACCCACCTTCTTATAGCCAAATTATGGTCCTTTGCCTTGTACCCCTTCATCTGGATATATTCATCAAGATAGGTGATGGCCTTAAGGGTTTCTAACTCCCCATAATCAGCAAAAAGCTTATCACGCTGGGGATCCGTAAGAAGAACATGAGAGTATTCGCCATACCGGTGTTTCTGACCGGCGGGAGCGGCGGCCTTGCCCGACGCAGCACTATGTTCTTCTTTCCTTTCCTTTGCTCTACTATCCTTTTCTTTACTATCCTTTACTTTACTTTGCGGATAAATTTTACAATCAATTTCATTTCTTTCCAAATTAACGCCGTTTCTTTCCGGTGATTGAGAACGAAAGGTAATTTTATTAAGAATACCTGTTGGAACGTCCTTTTTATCGGAATTATCCAGCAACCAGTATTCTTGTGTAATTTCGATGGAATCCCTCGTTTCTACGCCTCTAAGATACCGTCTCTGTATTCCGCGGGAGGTCAGTATACTAAACATGTCAAATACGGTCTCATCAAATAAACCACGTCTGACACACCCCTCTACAACCTCTCCTATCAGTTGGGACGTGCAACCACATCCAACATCATCCGACATAAGGTAGCAGTCATCAGCGTCCCAACTCTTATAATAACCTTCGTCCTCATAAATCGAGCACATGATATGCAGCAGGACCAATAAACCTTTTGCACCAAACTCACCCTTGATGAGCTTTACTTTTTTATCCCGGAAAAACCCGACGTCAAAAGGGAAGTATTCAATACCGCTCTTTTTCGGTCTCGCCATTTTCCCCCTAACTGTACGGCCTGATCGTTACCTCTACATAGGCACTCTCTCCATACATTTTAATTACGTCCAGATGAACCACCTGGGTATCGTCCTTATAAGCTACCCCGTTAAGGGCGTCCAGTACAACCTTTGCAATATTATCTGCATCTGGCTTCTTTGTGGGCCATATTTGACCGTTAAGCATCCGCTCCCGGTTCCTCTTACTTGTACTCTTTGGCGGCTCGTATACGGCGGATATACTGACTTTTAACGCCTCTTCCTTATTCCACAGCTGCCGGCTGTTTTCCCAGTACATGGTTTTAATCAGATTTTCGTACAGCACTGTTTGAGCCGGTGTAAATGACTGCGTATAACCGATCCTGCGATTATGGACCGTTCTGGCCCTGGCCTTCCCCTGCGGAGGGCCAGGGATCACAAAACGTACTTCCATAGGCTTATCCGATCACGGTAATCTTTTCAGCAATTTCTTTATCCATTACACTAAGAGCCGTATAAAAATACCCCTTAATGTTGGCAATTGCCTCGTTACGCCATAGCTTGTTCTCGGCTTCAATAAGTTTAAACTCCGGCCGGCCGCCGTCCTTGATGCGGAATACAAACTTGCTGGCAGGCTGCCCTACTTCCTGGAAGGTCCGGTAAGGAATGAGGATGCAGGGATTTGGAACAATTACATCTTCCAGGGCAGCAATGCCGGTTTTGATGGTGGTCTTTTGGGAAATACCATCGTCTCCATAATTGGCCGTCGTTTTCGCCTCGACATTACCCGCCACCTGCAAAATTGCCTGCAGATCGGAATTGCTCTGGAAATTGGCCTGCAGCTCGATAACGAAGCGTTCCTGATCATACCAGCTGTCAAACCGGAATTCGGATACATTGGCATCACACGTGAAAAGATACTCTCTTCTACGCTCTGTATCCAAACCAGACATTAAAGTCACTTCCGTTGGACTCTCTACATACAAAATCATATCGCTCGGAAACTCAATCGCCTTATAGGCGATATAGTCAACCATTGCTGTCAATGTAGCTGCCTTAATTGCGGATGCCTTCGGGATCTCGTCATACCGCTTGAGACTCTTATTTGCGTATGTATGCCCGCAAATATCAAGTACCTCCGTGGCGGACATATCTTCTCCAAGTCCTACCAGATAATGCAATGCTTCTTTGATGTTATCCATGTTTCCTCCTTATTCTGCCGCCGCTGCTTTCAGCGGACGTACAATTCTCGGCTCAGCTGCCGACGCCGGTACTGCCTGGTTTACAATTTCCCCTGTGGTCGGATCAAAAGTCCTGCCTTCCTGGTCAACGGTGAGCTGTCCTTTAATCTGCTTGTCGTACTCCGTAATCTCTACGGCGCCGGTTCTGATATCCTTACCCATCACCACCGTCGTCTTGATCGAGTCAGCCGGTACGAGTGAGGCCTTTGCGGAGATCTCTGTTTTAACAAGTGTGCGGTCCTCGTTCGGTTTAAAGGTGACCGTAAGATTCAGCTTACGAGCCTTTTCCGCATCCGTGTTCGGATCGTGAACGTTCCGGGTGATCTCCTCAGGACACGGTTAAACTGCTCTGCCAATGCTCCTCCACAAAATGTTTCCAAGTTTATTTTTCCCATGTTGCTCCTTTCTGCCCTGGCCAGGGGCGTGTTGATTTATGTTCTCAGTATCGTGACATACCGGACACATCAGTTAAAAAATGACTGCTGGACAGATTCTTCTGTCTCTGCTTCGACTGTTTGATCTCGATGTGGTTCCTCATCAGCCTCCGTGACTGTAGCTTCCGCATCAACGGTATTATCCGGATCATTGTCTACATATTCAGCGGTTCCGTCCTCGTTAATTACTGCCATATCGCCATCATAGGCCTGCTGCATTTCAATGCTCATGATCCCCCACTTACTGATCAACTGCCGCAGCATTGTCTTGATCGCCATTCCGTCAAAATCCTTATACCAAAAGGAAGAATACTTCCACTCATCATTTTTCGGATATTTCCCTGCTTCATAGTCTGCAAAAGAAACCCTTTGCCATTTTGGATTATCACTCTCCACTGCATTAACATGAAATGCCTGTGAGTACTTATCCGCATGAACAAGCATCTTCTTTTTAGACCAGTACATAGTCTTTCTGAAACCGTTTTTATATTCAAACATGGCGTAATATCCGATAGTTGAAGCTTCCTCCCGGAGAACATCATCTTCAATCAGATTTACCTCAATTTCTTCGCTAAGAGGATCATATCGAATCAGCTCTCCTTCTTTGATTGCCAGAACATTTAGGTTTTTATAGTAACCGGAACGGATCGCAAGTTGTATGTAACCTTTATATCCGAGCTGGAACTGCGCTTCTTTACACCCTTTGTTCTTGTTATTGAACGGAACCATATAGAACTGTCCCAGCTGCGGTGATGGAGAAAGATTAAGAGCTTCCCCCAGTAGCGCCGCTGACAGAATGCTCTGATTTGTGCATTCCTGGAGCGCCGGCGTAGTCTGCACCGCTGACACAATACTGGAGATAAACCGGGTACCGTTCTTCCCGCCCACTACTTTATTGATTTGATTCTTGACAGCATCCTGCGTGAGGTACGCTGTCATACCCATTTTCTGCTGGCTCTTTGCCAGGCTGTTTCCTACTGCCATTACGCTATCTCCTTTCCGGCCGGCCCATACTTAATGCCGTTTATTTTCAAAAATTCTTTCAGCAGGTCAATTTGTTCCTTTGTTCCGGAAACCCGGAATTCCACCGTGTAACGCTCCTCTGCAACCGGAGCGGAAGGTTTCTGCTGTGCCGGTACCGGAGCTGTTGTTCCAGAAGGTTTTGCTTCTACGGCCTTTTTTACGGCCTCTCTATCCGATGCAGCACGCGCCCGGCGTTCTTCGATCCGCCTGGCTACCTCTTCCAGGCGGGCATTCTCCCGGAGCGCTTCGGACAAATCAAGCGTCCGGATGTAAACGTCTTTGACCTGCAGTTCGTGTGTGGTCTGCAGCTGGTCAATTGTATCCAGGTCGCCATTAACCCGATCAAAAAGCTGTTGAATTTCCTCTTTTATGGATTTCATGGACGGGGAAGCATTGAGGTATTCCGGCCGCAGCACCCGGCTAAAAGGGAGAATACCTTTCAGCGCACCAACATTTTTCTCATAAAACTCCATGATCTGGTTCTGCTTTTCCAGCTTCTTCTGATCCTCAACCTCCTTGATCTGGCTCCCGATCAGGGTGATCGGTTTATCTACCAAGGTAATAATCTCTTTGATCTGGCGCTCAAATGCTTCATAGGGTGCCAGGCACTGTTTCTTAATCTCCTTTCGTTTATCCTCCAGAGCATTCTTAAACTTGTTCAGCGCCGCACGGTCTTCCTTCGCGGTCTTGATTGATTCCTCCGTGTAAACAAGGCCCGCGTATTCCTGCATCTTAGCCGCAACCTCGGCTTTTATGTCCTCGTGGTTCCATTCAATTGTTTTTAAAAACCCGTTATCTGACGGGCTGATAATTCTTAATTCCATACATCCTCCTTCTTTCTGCCTCTCCAAATGTTATATTTACTACGTGCCTTGCCACAGACCGGACAATATTCATCGTATACAACGATGGAGAAAAACCGACACACATATCGTTCTGCCAAACATATCCCTTGCCATTTCAGGCCGTGAAGTCTTCGGCATCTCCTATAGCGCATAATTCTCCTACTCTACAAAGGCAACGCCCATGTAATCCAAAATATCAAAAATTTTATCTTCCAGATTTTTTGTGTTCTGTGCCAGCACTACCTCTTCCTGCTCTTTTTTGATCTCCACCACAAAGCCCTTTTTCCTTAGGCAATCCGGGCAGATGTCGATTTTTATGCCACCATATCCTACGTTCTTCATTCTGATGCCGTCTGCGCTAACCGTAATCTTTGCCAGGTCATCCTTGCTTTTGCTTTGTTTGCAAATATCACAAGTAAAAATTTTTGTTTCTGCCATAATATACCCTCCTATATTGCCGGAAGCACCAGAGGTGGCTTCTGCCCTGCCTCTACATACCCCCAGAACTTAATCTCCTCATGCAACAAGTAATCCAGATCATCCTTAACGGCTGTCTGCTCAATAAAGTAATGCTTGACCTGCGTCCTGACATCCGCTCCCCATACGCTAATCAGGTGCGCCCGGAGGACCGCAAAGTCATAACCAGTAACAAGCAGATAATGCAGCACTTGTATGTAGTAATTGTCCGGTATGCGGTCGTTCCACTTTTCGCGCTGGGTGCCGGTAATAATGTTACTGGTCTTGATTTCCAGCACTCCCCGGCGGCCTTCGTGGTCAAATAATTCGCCATCCAGGGATGCCTGCAGAAACGGATATTGCTTACTGCGCAGGATACGGTTGTCGTGATGCTCAATACTATATTCCGGATAATCCAAGGCAAACAGCGCCCTTATATTCTCCTCTGCCCGGACCCCGTACTGCACGTACGGTTTGTCGGATATGTCTACCGGCGTCCGGCAGCCCGTCTTTATCTCCCACAGATCGATATTGCTCATGTATGGGTTCCGGCCGATAATCGCCGCAGCATCCGACCCGCCGATTCCTTTCCCTCGCTCCCGGATCCATGTCTCACGATCAGGACAATCTATAATGTCATAACTATACATCCAGATACACCCTTTTTCCGGCCTCTTCGGAGAGCCGGTCTGCCAGCTCCAGATCCCTCTTGAGCTGCTCGTTGTCCCAGGCAAATCCTCCGCAGTTTGGACAGTGGATTGGGTTACGATGCAAGGACCATGTACTATAACCGCATTCGCATGTTAAGATGATGAACGGCCCCTGCATCGGCTCACCGGATACTAAATAGTTGGTTTTAGGACCCCGGTCAAAAGATTTCGTTTTCACTTTACAATTCCCCCATTTCGCCTATTAGTCTGTTAAACCTGTTGTAGATAGTTTGGTGAGCTACTCCGTGCTTTTGCGCTATCTCCCTGCACGAGTACCCTGCTAGCTTGTAAATCAGCACTTCTTTCTCGGTTTCGCTTAGCGTTGAAATGTCAATATTTCTAGTCTTGTTTTGTAACTCCTCATACTTGTATGCCCTTGTGATTGCAACACGCTCTAGGTCACGTATTTTGCCCCCGCAAGAAGCGCAAACTCTTAATCGGGAAAAGGTCTCGCCCCCGCAAAGTCGACAAGCATACTTATGTGCGAGGAAATTTAGTGCGTGTGAGATGTTTTCCGCGTTTGTTACCCATTCCAAATTTGAAGCATGATTATTTGATGGGTTTCCGTCAATATGGTTCACATATTTTTTGCACTCTGGATTTTCGATGAATGCCTCTGCAACAAGCCGATGGACATAAAATTGCTTCCTGATGCCTCCTTCA
>Ga0153921_1000282_pt1 | contig 31668 bp, 24 predicted proteins | sample TSNJ005MetaG_FD_104691 | JGI IMG/M metagenome (GOLD analysis project Ga0153921, IMG submission 104691) | Attine ant fungus gardens microbial communities from New Jersey, USA - TSNJ005 MetaG | ecosystem: Host-associated > Fungi > Mycelium > Unclassified | place: USA: New Jersey, Brendon T. Byrne... | reverse complement strand
GTTGGCGATGGAAAAGGTGGTCAGCGCACCACGGGTCACCAGCAATTCCTTGCCGATCTGCACCACGTCCAGCAGCTTGGTCGGGTCGCTGTCGAGGTCGACCATGTTGGCCGCTTCACGAGCGGCTTGCGTGCCGTCGTTCATTGCCATGCCGACGTCAGCCTGGGCCAGCGCCGGGGCGTCGTTGGCGCCGTCGCCGCACATCGCAACCAGGCGACCATCGTTCTGTTCGTGACGAATGCGCGCGAGTTTTTTCTCTGGGGTGGCTTCGGCGAGCACGTCATCCACACCGGCTTCAGCGGCAATCGCAGCAGCGGTCAGCGGGTTGTCGCCGGTCACCATCACGGTGCGGATCCCCAGCTTGCGCAGCTCGGCAAACCGTTCGCGGATGCCGGGCTTGACCACGTCCTTGAGGTGAATCGCGCCGAGCAATTTGCCGTCGGCACACACCAGCAATGGTGTGCCGCCGCTCTGGGCGATCTTGTCGATTTCCCGCGACAGCGCCGGTTGCAGGTCGCGGCGTTGCAGGCCAATGAACGCCAGCAGCGAATCCACGGCACCCTTACGGAACACACGGCCCTGGTAGTCGACGCCGGACAGGCGGGTTTCCGCGCTGAACGGTACCGAGGTCAGCTCATCCGTCGACGGCTCGGCTTGCGGGTGCTGGCCGCGCAGGTATTCGACGATGGACTTACCTTCGGCCGTGTCGTCCGCCAAGGATGCCAGCAGCGCGCCCTCGGCCAATTCCTTGCCGCTGACACCCGGCGCGGCGATCACGTTGGTGCAGCGACGGTTACCGAAGGTGATGGTGCCGGTCTTGTCCAGCAGCAGTACGTGCACGTCCCCCGCCGCTTCCACCGCGCGACCGGACTTGGCGATCACGTTGAGGCGCACCAGGCGGTCCATGCCGGCAATACCGATGGCCGACAACAGGCCGCCGATGGTGGTCGGGATCAGCGTCACCAGCAGCGCCACCAGGAACACCAGCGGCAGGTTGCCATTGGCGAAGTGGGCGAACGGCTGCAGGGTCACCACCACCAGCAGGAAGATCAGCGTCAGGCCGATCAGCAGGATGTCCAGCGCGATTTCGTTGGGGGTTTTCTGGCGCTTGGCGCCTTCCACCAGGGCGATCATGCGGTCCAGGGTCGACTCGCCCGGGTTGGCGGTGATGCGAATCATCAACCAGTCCGAGACCAGGCGGGTATTGCCGGTGACGGCCGAGCGGTCGCCGCCGGATTCACGGATAACCGGGGCCGATTCACCGGTGATGGCCGCTTCGTTGACCGCGGCAATCCCTTCGATGACTTCGCCGTCACCCGGGATCATTTCCCCGGCGACCACGCGTACCACATCACCTTTGCGCAGGCTGGTGGCCGGCACGACCTTGAAGCTGCCGTCGGCTTCCTTGCGGCGGGCGCTGAGGCCCTCGCTGCCGGCCTTGAGGCTGTCGGCGCGGGCCTTGCCGCGGCCTTCAGCCAAGGCTTCGGCGAAATTGGCGAACAGCACGGTGAACCACAGCCACACGGCGATTTGCACGGAGACGTAGGTCGGTACGGCCACCTCCGGCACAAAGCACAGGATGGTGGTGAGGATCGCGGTCAGTTCGACCACCAGCATCACCGGCGAGCGTTGCAACTGGCGCGGGTCCAGCTTGACGAACGCCTGGACCAGCGCCGGGCGCCACAGGGCCGACATTGCGGTCTTGGCTGGCTCCTGGGTTTTCACGGGAGCCGCGTTTTTTGCAGGCATATTCATTTTCATATCCCCTTAGAAGCCCATGCTCAAGTGTTCAGCAATTGGGCCCAGTGCCAGCGTCGGCAGGAAGGTCAGGCCGCCCACCAGCAAAATGGTCACGGTCAACAGGGTCACGAACAGCGGGCCGTGGGTCGGGAAGCTGTTCTGGCCAATCGGTGCGGTCTTCTTCATCGCCAGGCTGCCGGCCAGGGCCAGTACCGGGAGGATGTAACCGAAGCGACCAAGCAACATCGACAGGCTCAACATCAGGTTGTGGAACGCGGTGTTGGCACTGAAGCCGCCGAACGCCGAACCGTTGTTGGCACTGGCCGAGGTGTAGGCGTACAGCAACTGGCTGAAACCGTGGGGGCCAGGGTTACTGATGGCACCGGCCGGGCCAGGCAGGCTGGCGGCGATGGCACCGAGTACCAGGGTGCCGACCGGCATCACCAGCAAGGTCACGACCAGCAACTGCACTTCCTTGGCCTGGAGTTTCTTGCCGAGGTATTCCGGTGTACGGCCAATCATCAAACCGGCGAGGAACACCGCAATCAACACGTTGAGCAACATGCCGTACATGCCGGCGCCGACGCCGCCGAAGATCACTTCGCCGACCATCATGTTGACCAGCGACACCATCCCGCTCAGGGGGTTGAGGCTGTCTTGCATACCGTTGACCGAACCGTTGGACGCGGCGGTGGTCGCCACCGACCACAACACGGTGCCAGTGGTGCCGAAGCGCGCTTCTTTACCTTCCTGCGGTGCCGCCTGCTCAACCGCCGGGTTGTTCAGCGCCGGGTTGGGTTGGTACTCGGCCCACATCGCGGTAGCACCGCCGATGATGAACAGGGCCAGCATGCAACCGAGGATCGCCCGGCTCTGACGCAGGTCTTTCACGTAGTGGCCAAAGGTGAACACCAGCGCCACCGGAATCAGGATGATCGCGCCCAGCTCAAACAGGTTGGCCCAGGCAGTCGGGTCTTCGAACGGATGCGCCGAGTTGACGCCGAAGAAGCCACCACCGTTGGTGCCCAGTTGCTTGATCGCAATCTGGCTGGCAGCCGGGCCCAGTGGGATGACCTGGTCAACGCCCTGCATGGTGACCGCGTTCACATAGTGAGCGAAGGTTTGTGGCACGCCCTGCCAGACCAGGAACAACGCGAACACCAGGCACAACGGCAACAGGCCGTAGAGCGTGGCGCGAGTCATGTCGACCCAGAAGTTGCCCAAAGTCTTGGTGGATTTGCGACCGATCCCACGGCACAACGCGACCAGTACGGCGAGGCCGGTGGCGGCACTGACGAAGTTCTGCACGGTGAGGCCGACCATCTGACTGAGGTAGCTCAGGGACGCTTCACCGCTGTAGTTCTGCCAGTTGGTGTTGGTCATGAAACTGATGGCGGTGTTGAACGCCAGGGTCCATTCCTGACCCGGCAATTTCTGCGGGTTCAGCGGCAGGTATTCCTGGAACAGCAGGATCGCGAACAGCAGCACGAAACCGGCAAGGTTGAACGCCAGCAACGCCAGCGCGTATTTCTGCCAGCTCTGTTCCTGGTCCGCATCGACACCCGAAAGGCGATAGCACACGCGCTCGACCGGGCCGAACACCGGCGTGAGCCAGGTTCGCTGCCCTTCCATTACCTTGTAGTAGAACCGCCCCAGGGCCGGTGCCGGAATCAGCACCAAGGCAAAGAAGGCGATGATCAGCCAATAGTCATAACTGTGCATAGCCTGCTCCTAGTTCCGATCCGCGCGTAACAGCGCAACCAGCAGATAAATGAACAGCGCCACAGCCAACAGCAGTGACACCCCGTCCAGAACGCTCATGGAAGTTTCTCCGTCGTGCGGCGACTGCCGCGTGTAGGAGGATTGTCCGCAGGAGTGGCGTAAAGGAACGAGAGCGACGGTATGGGTGGGGCGTAAAGACGGCGTAAAGAGTGGGTTTATGCGGGGTTTACGGGGGTATGCACTTCAAATGTGGGAGCCGGGCTTGCCCGAGATAGCGTCAGACCAGACACCAACGCCCTTATCTGGTGCAGCGCTTGAAATGATTCAAACGCCAAACCGTTCCCTCGGCGACAGTTCGGCGCCTTTACGACACGGCTTTGGTTAATGGCATGTCCGCTGCAATGCCCTGAAACATTCCAAACCGTTCAGGGAGCGCTACACGATGAACACACAACTCAAACCCACCTTGGGCACTCTGCATTTGTGGGGCATCGCAGTCGGGCTGGTGATTTCCGGAGAGTATTTCGGCTGGAGCTATGGCTGGGGCGTGGCGGGAACATTGGGCTTCCTGGTGACCTCGTTGATGGTCGCCGCCATGTACACCTGCTTTATATTCAGTTTCACCGAGCTGACCACTGCGATTCCTCATGCTGGCGGCCCTTTTGCCTACAGCCGCCGGGCGTTCGGCGAGAAAGGTGGCTTGATTGCCGGGCTGGCGACGCTGATCGAGTTCGTCTTCGCCCCACCCGCGATCGCCCTGGCCATCGGCGCATACCTGAACGTGCAGTTTCCGGCCCTCGATCCGAAACATGCGGCCGTCGGCGCCTACATTGTGTTCATGGGCCTGAACATCCTCGGGGTGAAGCTCGCCGCCACCTTTGAATTGGTGGTCTGCGTGCTTGCCGTGGCCGAGTTGCTGGTGTTCATGGGCGTGGTCGCTCCCGCCTTCAGCTTCAGCAACTTCGCCCTCAACGGCTGGGCCGGCTCCGACACCTTCGGCGCACCGGCGATCGCCGGAATGTTTGCGGCCATACCCTTTGCCATCTGGTTCTTCCTCGCCATCGAAGGCGCCGCCATGGCGGCCGAAGAGGCGAAAGATCCCAAGCGCACTATTCCAAAGGCCTACATCAGCGGCATCCTCACCCTGGTGATTCTGGCCATGGGCGTGATGTTCTTTGCCGGTGGCGTGGGTGACTGGCGCACCCTGTCGAACATCAACGACCCGCTGCCCCAGGCGATGAAAACCGTGGTCGGCGACAGCTCGGGCTGGCTGCACATGCTGGTGTGGATCGGCCTGTTCGGCCTGGTGGCCAGCTTCCACGGGATCATCCTGGGTTACTCCCGCCAATTCTTCGCCCTGGCGCGCGCGGGCTACCTGCCCTCCTTCCTCGCCAAACTGTCGCGCTTCCAGACGCCGCACCGGGCAATCATCGCCGGCGGCATCGTCGGCATCGCCGCCATCTACAGCGACGGGCTGATCAACCTGGGCGGCATGACCCTGACCGCCGCGATGATCACCATGGCGGTGTTCGGTGCCATCGTCATGTACATCATGAGCATGCTCAGCCTGTTCAAACTGCGCAAGACCGAACCGCTGCTGGAGCGGACCTTCCGCGCCCCGGGCTATCCAATCGTGCCGGGGATTGCGCTGGTACTGGCCGTGGTCTGCCTGGTGGCGATGGCGTGGTTCAACGCGCTGATCGGGCTGATCTTCCTGGGCTTCATGGTGGTGGGTTTTGTGTACTTCCAACTGACCGCGCAAGACCGCGCCGATGCACCGGCGGACGCTATGTTGACCGGGCTGTAAGGCTACCGGGGCAGAACGGGCCTACAATGAACTACTAAGAAAGCCCGTTACTCAAAGCAGTCATTACCGTGGGAAATTTCCCCACGGTTTGCTGCCTCAAGGAGAGCCCTATGCCGTGGTATGCCTGGTTGATTTTAGTGGTCGCGATCGGTTCGATCGTCGGTGGTTTGTTGATGCTGCGAGACAGCGCCAACAAGGTTGAATTGACTGATGAACAACGTAAGCGCGTGGCAGAACGCAATGCCCAAGCGGACGCCAAGGATGCGCAGGATCGCTGAGACTGAAGCGGCTCCCCGTTGAGCCGCACAATTTTGTAAACACCCGCGTATGCCCAGCGAAGCTTGGTTAATATGGCCTGATGTTTCGGAGGCCTTCCCATGCGCTATTCACAAGACCACAAAGCTCAAACCCACCAGCGCATCATCAAGGAGGCCTCGGTACGCTTTCGCCGTGACGGCATCGGTGCGACCGGTTTGCAGCCACTGATGAAAGCGCTGAACCTGACGCATGGCGGGTTTTATGCGCACTTCAGGTCAAAGGACGAGTTGGTGGAAAAGGCGTTGCAAGAGGCCGCAGCTCAACTGGATGAACATTGCAAAAAGCTGTTCAGCCAACAGCGACCGTTGGACGCGTTCATTGATAGCTACCTGTCGCAATGGCATCAGACATCACCTCATGAGGGGTGCCCGCTGCCCACGATGTCTTCCGAGCTGGGGTTGCGCGGGCAGAACAGCAGGACGACGGATGAGGTGCTTAACGCCCGGCTCAAGCAGGTCGAAGCGGCCCTTGATAGCCCGAATGCCCGCGAACAGGGCCTTGTGCTGATGTCGACGCTGGTGGGAGCGTTGGTGTTGGCAAGAAGTGTGGAGAGCGCCGAATTGGCCACGCGGATTCTTGATGTGGTGCGGGGGAGCTTGAAAGCGGGGTTCTGCGGCCAGAAGAAAGCCGGTCAATGACCGGCCTCCTCGCCTGCTTTTCAGATGTTCAATTGACCTCAAGCCTGTCGCGGTTCTTCTCCAGCAATGCCTTGCCGATACCTTTTACTTCCAGCAACTCATCTATCGCAGTGAAGGGCCCGTTGGTTTCGCGGTAAGCGACGATGGCCTTGGCTTTGGCTGCGCCAATGCCGAAGAGGTCCCGGCGCAGGGTTTCGGCGTCTGCGGAGTTGAGGCTGACCTTGGTGGTGTGGTCGACCTTGGTCATTTGTGTGGAAATGGAGGTTGGCGTTTCGGGTTTGGTGGAAGGTGCGGCAGTAGTGGCTAGGGAGAGGCTGGCAAGAAAGGCAAAGACAAAGGATGAGAAATAAGCTTTACGCATAGGTGACACTCCATGACATCGATAAGGGAAAAGCAGCTTTTCCGAAGCTGCTTTTCAAACTTAGGCGATGTTTGGGGAGAGTCAAAAATGGGTGAGTTACAGGGTGTGAGCTCAGGGCTCAAGACGACGCTGCTGGTAGATCCAGTCGACGATTTCACCGTCCGGGGAATAGCCGCTGACCGTTTCGCGCAGCAACTGACGCACACGCGTGTAGTCATCCTGTTCCACGGCGCTGAGCAGCTCCGTTAATCGGCCCTTCAACACCTCCCAGGGCAAGTAGTCTTCATTGGCACTCATAATCATCGGGTGCGGCGTCGTGACTACGTTGTCGCCGATCAACAGTTCCTCATAAAGTTTTTCGCCGGGACGCAGCCCCGTAAACTCAATGGAGATGTCACCTTGAAGATTTTTATCAGAGCGAATACTCAAGCCGGAAAGGTGCACCATCTTCTCGGCCAGCTCGACGATTTTCACCGGCTCGCCCATATCCAGAACAAATACGTCACCGCCCAGCCCCATGGAGCCCGCCTGGATAACCAATTGAGCGGCTTCAGGGATGCTCATGAAATACCGGGTAATCTTGGGGTGCGTAACCGTCAGCGGGCCACCGGATTTGATTTGCTTGTGGAACAACGGGATCACTGATCCTGATGAGCCCAGCACATTGCCGAACCGCACCATGGTAAAGCGGGTCTTGTTCACACGGGAAACATTCGAAGTCTCACCGAATAGCACCGGAGCAATTTCACTGCTGAGCGCCTGCAGTGTCATTTCTGCGAGACGCTTGGTGCTTCCCATTACATTGGTGGGACGCACCGCCTTATCAGTAGAAATAAGCACGAAGTTCGCCACATTGGCGCGTAAAGAGGCTTGCGCGGCGCTCAGCGTGCCCATCACATTATTCAGCACGCCTTCAGCAATATTATGCTCGACCATCGGTACATGCTTGTAAGCCGCCGCATGGTAGACCGTGTTCACGCGCCAGGTTTTCATGACGTCAAAGAGCTTTTCCTGATTGCGCACAGAACCCAGGATTGGCAATAACTTAACTGAAAGCGACTCACGCACGATTCGCTGCTCAAGCTCTTGCAGGATGCTGTAGAGATTGAACTCGCTATGCTCATACAACAGCAGTGTCGTGGGTTGCAGCGTGAGAATCTGCCGGCAAAGCTCAGACCCGATTGAACCGCCCGCCCCGGTTATAAGAACCGACTGCTCCTTGATGCAATGTTCAAGCAGCTCGTCCTGAGGAGGGACAGAGTCACGGCCCAACAAGTCAGCAATATCAACTTCCTGGATATCATCGACTTTCACTCGCCCGCTGGCCAAATCCATAAAACCGGGCACGCTTTGCACATGGAGTGCGAACCCCTCCAGGAAGGTCAATATCTCCCGGCGGCGCCCACGATTGGCAGACGGAATGGCGAGAAGAATCTGCTGGGCACCGGTGACGTCAACCATCTGCTGGATATGCTTTGGCTTATAGACATGCAAGCCTGAAATCACACGATCGGCAATGCTGCTGTCATCATCAATAAAGGCGACAGGACGCAACAGCCTCCCCATGCGCAATGCAGCAACCAATTGATTACCGGCTGCCCCCGCACCATAGATGGCCACCTTCGGCAGTCCATCATCTCGATTGGTAAAAGGAACATGTTGCGCAGCCGCGAACCAGTCTCCCAGGAAATACTGGCGCATCGCGAGGCGTAGCCCCCCGATCATGACCATGCTCAACCACCAGTAATTGAAGATGACCGAGCGTGGAACAAACAACTGATGGTTGCCGCTCCAGTAAACCACCAGCGCGAGAATCAACGATGACAGGCTGACGGCCTTGATAATTGCGATCAGCGCATCGTTTCCAAAATAGCGCATGACTGCACGGTACATACCAAACCGTACAAACAGCGGAATAGCGATGACCGTGGCGCTCAGGAATAGCCATAGGTATTCAGTGAAAGGATTGATCAGCTCATCAATCCCCAAACGAACGACAAAGGCCATCCAAAGGGCAAACCAGACAAGAAAAACGTCGGTCACTACCTGGAAGGCACGTTTCTGCCGCCGCGTTAAACCCAGTAATAAGGTTCTCAACTTATCCATAACGCCTTGAAACACCTCTGTTACTCCTAAAGTACATCCGCCACCACCATGGATGATTCCAAGGGACCTCATACCATGATGATGGAAAATTCCATTTGACTGGCCCGCAGCTCAAATCCTTCTGCGTTGCAAACAAAGACGGGCATTCCTGACTGTCTAACTGATTACTCTTCGGTAGCCAACTGCATAACGGTCTTGAGCACCGAGCATGTCTTGTCGATCTCATGCTGCGTCAACGTCGGGTGCACGAGAAACATTACACTTGTCTCGCCGAGCTCCCGTGCTACCGGCAACCGGCTCGCCGGACGCCAGCCAGTATTGTCAAACGCCTTCTCCAGATAGACCTCGGAGCAGGAACCGGAAAATACCGGAACGTCTCGTGCCGAAATCTCCGCCAGAATACGATCACGATCCCATCCGGCCTTGAGAGCCTGAGGCTCGACAAACACGTAGCACTTATACGCCGCGTGAACACTGCCCTCAGGCATGATTGGCACACGCAAGCCTTTGAGTTGGCTGGCGCACTCCCATATCTGCCCGGCATTCGCCAGCCGGCTGGCCTGCCAATCGGTCATGCGCTTGAGCTGAATCCGACCGATGACGGCCTGAACCTCGAGCATTCTCCAGTTCGTACCGAAGCTTTCATGCAACCAGCGAAAACCAGGAGGATGGTTACGTTCGTAGACAGCTTCCCAGCTTTTGCCATGATCCTTGAACGACCACATGTCCGACCACAACTTACGATCGTTGGTTGTGACCATTCCGCCCTCGCCACCTGTGGTCATGATCTTGTCCTGACAAAAGGACCAGGCAGAGATATGGCCAATTGACCCCACCGGGCGCCCCTTGTAACGGGCGCCATGGGCCTGGGCACAATCTTCGATCACTTTAAGGTCGAATTCCTCGGCCAGGGCCATGATCGGATCCATATCGCAAGGCCAGCCAGCCAAATGCACACAGATTACGGCCCGGGTGCGAGGAGTCAGTACAGCACGGATAGTCTGCGCGCTGAAGTTTTGCGAATCGCGATCCACATCGGCGAAAACCGGAACAGCCCCGGCATTCACAATGCTCGAGACGGAAGCAAGAAACGTGCGTGAGGTGACAATCACTTCATCGCCAGCACCGATACCCAACGCCTTCAAGGCAAGGTCCAGGGCAACCGTTCCGTTAGCCAGGCCGATGGCGTATTCGGTGCCCGCCCATGCAGCGAACTCCTTCTCAAACTCACGCCCCTGTGTACCGGTCCAGTAGTTGACCTTATTGGACAGAATCACATCACGTACGGCGTCAGCTTCCTCTTCAGTAAAAGAAGGCCAAGGAGAAAATGGTGAATTCAACACAACCAGTACCCGTCAGTTTTCATTCGAAAATATGAAAGACTCGTCACTACGAGCCCCGTTGCAATTCGCTCAATCCGCTGTTCGCGCGGCGACGACTTTTCAAGAGCCGTCCAATAACCTGGCCGGCACTCCGGCGACCGTAACCTTGTCTGGCACGTCTCTGACAACTACGGCACCCGCACCAACCATGACCTGTGAACCGATGCTCACGAGTTGTCGTATGCAGGCACCTATGCCAATCCAGCTCAGATCCTGTACGCAGACGCCCCCTGCAAGCCGGGCGCCGGGGCTGATGTGCACACACGACCCCAATAGACAATCGTGGTCGACACTGCTGCCCGTATTGAGAATAGCGCCCCTGCCAACTTTGGCATCGGCGTTTACCACCGCGCCAGCAAACACCACCGACCCCTCACCAAGCGTGGCATACCGGCTGACGGTTGAATCCGGATGGCGCAGCGTTACCAGCGTAGCGCCTGCCGCCTTCAGCTGGTCCAGTTTTGCCTGGCGAACCCGATTATTGCCGATCGCCACCAACACACCGTCATATTCATGCACAGCCGCCAACAGTCTCTCGGTGTTGCCTACGACGCTCCAGGCACCATTTCGAAGCAAACCGGGCCAGGCGTCATCAAAGAATTCAATCGTGTCCCAACCGCAGCATTCGGCCGTATCCGCGACGACTTTGCCATGGCCGCTTGCACCCAGCACCGCAAGGCGGCTCATGGCTTGGAGCCTGTGAACTTCGATGCTGTAGCTTCGCCTTCGGCACTGATACCGTCACGCACCAGAACTTTCTTGATCGTCAGGAAAATCACCTTCATATCCAGCCAAAAAGACTGATTATCGACATACCAGGTGTCCAGCTTGAACTTTTCTTCCCAGCCTATTGCGTTGCGCCCGTTGACCTGTGCCCAGCCGCTGACGCCAGGGCGAACCTCATGGCGACGATATTGTTCGGCGCTGTAGAGAGGCAGGTATTCCATCAGCAACGGTCGCGGGCCCACCAGGCTCATATCGCCCTTGACCACATTCCACAACTCGGGCAATTCATCCAGGCTGCTGGATCGCAGAAAACTGCCAAAGGCTGTCATGCGCTGGGAGTCTGGCAAAGGCTCACCGTTTGCGTCATGAGCATCACGCATCGTACGGAACTTGATCATTTCGAACGGTTTGCCATTCCGACCTGGTCGAACCTGACGAAACAGAACGGGAGATCCCAATTTCTTGCGAATGTTCCAGGCAATTACTGCTATGACCGGAGAAAGCAGAATTAGTCCAAGCAACGACGCAAATAAATCAAAACCACGCTTGATCATCTGGCAACACCCTCCAGCCAATCCACAAACCGGTCAGCCAATTTACGTCGGTCAAACTCTCTGACCGCCAATTCTCTGCCTCGTGCGCCCTTCGCCCGCAGCTCGTCACGATCATCTGCCGCCTGTATCAACGCCTCTGCGAAAAGCGCAGCATCATCTGGAGGTACGACAAAACCGCAGTTCTCGGTGGAAATCATCTCGGCGAGCCAGCCCGGGTAGTTATTTAAAACAGGCAACCCTGACGCGATATAGTCGAAAAACTTGTTAGGCGACGTTCCGTAGTAAAAGGCCGGTACGTTTGCCAATATCTGCAGCCCCAGGTCCGCGCTGGCCATCAAACCGGACAACCGGGCCTTGTTCACCGGGTCATGAAATATCACATTGTCCAGCTGCTCTTCCGCTGCACGCTTCTGAAGCGCGGGCTTGAGCTTGCCCTGCCCGATCAAAACCAGCCGGATATCATCGCGCTTTCGCAGTTTAAGCTCTCGAGCCGCATCGAGCACCGCGTCCAGCTTGTTGGCCACTCCATGAGTACCCGCGAAGACCGCTACCAGATGGCTTTTATCCACTCCAGCCGGCAACCATGGCTCAGCAGGCGTGTTGAAAATATCAAGGTCACAACCGTTTGGGATCATTTCGATTCGATCACGCGCCACACCGCGGTGCGCAATGCCATCCACAATACCTGGAGACAATCCAATGACCCGGTGAGCCGAGCGATAACTTGCCCACTCAAGAAAAGACATGGCGGCAAGGATTACCGGATTACGAATGACGCCCATCGCTTTCGGCAGCTCGGGCCAGAGATCCCGGACCTCAAATACAAACGGCTTATTACGAAACCACCGGGCGAATATCCCGGGGATACCGGCTGTCAATGGCGTGGTGGTCGCAAAGACCAGGTCGTAACGCTCAGTTAGCGCAATACCGATACTGCGCACTGCAAACTTTAAAAAGCTGAGCGCTCGAACGAACAGGCCATCGCTGTTGGAGTACGCCAGGTCAAATTCGATGATCTCGATACCGTCGACGGTACCTTTGCGTTTTCCACCAACGAAAGGGCTTTCCAGCCCCGTTTGGCCACCACCGTAGCTGCCGCAGACCATCGTCACCTGATGCCCCCTGGCAACCAGGCGGCGGGCCATCTCATAGGACCGGATACCGGTCGCTCCTTTCGGAGTAGAAAAATGCTGATGAAAATAAAGGACTTTCATGTCTACCAGTGATACTCCGTAGTCAAAACGCCCGCCGAAGTCACCTCAACCTCAAGCACCGGCACTTCAGTTTTTTGTAAGTAGTAACGAGACTCCCAACCCTGGACGAGCGCTCGTCGCACGATAGGCATGCTGCCTGCAACCGACAATCGATGGGAGCCGTTGGTCAGGACGTCGCCCTCAAGCCGCCAGTCCCCCGGCTGCAAACGCCAGCGTAGAACTGCACGATCCTTGAATCCGCTAAATTCATCCCTGACCAGCATGCCGGTGTCGCTCAGGCTCACATGCCGCTTATGACGGACGCCGTTACCGTCGATATACGTGGCGCCGCAGGCGCTTGTTCCAGCCTGCTCAACCAGGCTTTCGACCTGGCGCGTACGCAACCACTCCCCGAACAGAAACCGGCTGAGCCTCGGCATCTGGTCTCGCCCATCAAATTGAAGGGTGTTGTGGCTGGCGGTACCCGGAAAATAACTCAGCCACTGGGCAGAGGTGTTGTAGCTGAAGGTACCTGCATCCCGGAGCAGGTTAATGCCTGCACGCCATAGATCCACATGCAGGGCATCGGCCTGGCTGGGGCGAAACCGGAAGCGCGGGTAGCGCAATACAGCGAAGGTTTGTTCACGCCGCAACAATGCATAACCACCCTGATCAAACAGCTGGCTACCTGGACGCTCCGCTACCGCCGATGGGCCGGGCAGCAGCAGCCATTGCAGTGGCAAATCCCATTCACCTGCCGCCTCATAGGCTCTCTTTCCGGCAAACAACGCCATGGACAACTGGACCGAAGGCCTGAAGTCGCGATAGTCCGTATCCGTCAGTGGCAGCAGCCGGGCACCATCATTTGCGCCAATGTTCGGAGCATCTCCAGTGTGCTCGTCGACCAACGAAAATAACCAATGCGCGGCTGTGCGAGCCCTGAGTTGGAACGTGGCGGAGAACGCCGGGAGCCCCAGCTTGTTTCTCCAGATTTCAACCATGGAAAATGTGTCGAGCATCACCCGATGATAATTGACGGAGTACTGGCTGAAACTGCCATCTTGCTCGATCAGCCGAGCGGCCCGGTTTTCGAGCCATTTGCGCCCCAATCGCTGCCAGCGTTCGCCCTCGGGGCAACCGCTTGAGGTCAACCAACTGCCGCCGACAAAAAGTGCAGCCGCCTCGGAAGTCCCGTGGTTATTGTCCTGAGCCATCGCATAGCTCAGCGTCGGCTCGATACGCTTGAGGTGCAGTCGGACCAGATCCACAAGCCCCGGCAACGGGTTGGCAAACTGTTCGACAATGACCGAACTCATCGCCAGGTGCAGGACACGAATGGACGCCTCCTGACCGCACTTCCAGTTCGGACCGCAATAGGGAGGATTGTTGACACACCAATCCGTCAACCAACCGTTTAACTGCGCCGTCCCTGAAGACCCGCCAACACAGGACTTCTGGGCAAAGACCAACGTCCAGTCAAATCGCGAAGCTTCCCAGATATTCTTGATATCACCGACAGCGGCATCAAAATCAGGAATCCGCCACCATTCCCGGCCGGGATCAGGCACTCGAACTCCATTCAGCGGATTCAAATGCCAGTCAGGGGGTGCGTCCGATACCGGGCACTCCCAGAACCCGAAATACCGGACCTGGGAATCCCATTGGGACGCACATGGCAACGAGCCGGCCTGCCTCGCACTTTCCGCAAAAAACGGGCCTTGAGGAATTTCAGCCCGAAGGCGTCGGACCGGGTTCAAGCCAGTCTTGACCCCGAGCCGATACGTCAATGCACGCGCCAGATTGCCAAAACCGAGAGCTATCGCAGTTTTGGCTTTAACAAGAAGAAGGCTCATTGCTCGCGCAGAATCCGGGCAACTTCAATGCTCACGCGCGCCACTTCGAAAATCTCATCGGAAGTGATCGGCGTGACCGCCCCGTTTTGCACCGCTGCCAGGAAAGCTGCAGCGCACTCGCTTTGCCCCTTGTTCTGTTTCCAGAGATTCAGCTTGCTGAAGCCCGGCCAGCCGAAACCCTTCAACTTGCGGAAGTTATCCAGTTGCAGGACGCGTCCGGCAGCGAAAACTTCAACTCGCTCTTTTGGAAAGCTTGAAGCGCCATTGGCCAGATAGAGGATGGTGCCGAAAGAGCCATCCTCAAACCCCAGGGTGATCGCCGCTTTATCTTCCGTAATGGCAACAGCAGGCGTATCGCCCATTCTGCGGGCCTGGATCGAAACAATTTTGCTGCCCGCGAGAAAACGCATCAGGTCGATGAAATGACACGCTTCGCCAATAATGCGCCCACCGCCGACTGACGGGTCCTGGGTCCAGTGATTTGCGGGAATCGCTCCGGCATTCATCGTCATGATGAAAGACTTGGGCTCTTTTACAGCCGAGAGCAACGCCTTCATCTTTTGCACCTGCGGCGAAAAGCGTCGATTGAACCCCACCATCAAATGTGGCTTGAGCCCTTGTTCGACAGCCTTTCGATAGGCCTCTTCAACCGTTGCCAGATCCTGGGCTTCAATGGCCAATGGCTTTTCGACGAACACATGTTTACCCGCCTCCAGCGCTTGCGCGACAAAACGGGCATGGCTGTCGTGCCGGGTGACAATTGCAACAGTGTTGATCGTGCTCTCGCCAAGCATCGCACTGATATCAGTCGAGGCTTGTGCAAATCCGGCCTTGCTGCCGTGTATTACACCGTTGATGCCACCGGCAGTCACAATCGTATGGAACTGAGCCCCTGCGGCCTTGAATGCCGGTATCAGCATTCTTGATGCATAGTTTCCTGCACCGATGAAGCCCACCACGGGTTTGACCGGGTCGAAACTGGCTACCGCACCAGGTGCCAGCACCACTTCCTTGATGTTTCGCTCGGTCTCTTCCGAGGTGTACTGAAGAATGATGCCCAGCGCCGAATTATCCGTCGTAAGCGTCTGATAGGCATCCGCGGCGTCTTCGAATGCAACCCGATGGGAGATCAACGAGTTGACCTCCAATTGGCCGCTGGCGAGCATGTCCAGGACGGCTTCGAAGTTGCGCTGCTCAGTCCAGCGAACGAAACCAATCGGGAAGTCGTTGCCTTGATCTTCGTAACTCGGATCGTAGCGCCCGGGCCCGTAAGAACATGAAACCTGGAATGTCAGTTCCTTCTCATAGAAGTCGGCTCGACTCAACTCAAGCCCGGTTACCCCTACCAGAACAATGCGCCCACGCTTACGGCACATGTGTGCCGCCTGGGTGACCGGGTCGGACGACTTGGTCGACGCCGTAATGATGACGCCATCCACCCCTCTTCCGCGGCTGAATGTCATTCCCGCCGAAACAACATCTTCGCCCTTGCCGGGGTTGCAGGTTTCGGCGCCATAACTGCGAGCCAATGCCAGCTTTTGCTCATCGAAGTCAACGGCAAGTACCCGGCAGCCTTGAGCCCGCAGGAGCTGGACCGTCATCAGTCCGATCAGGCCTACGCCGGTGACTACAAAGGTTTCCCCCAATGTCGGCTGAGCCAGACGAATGCCCTGCAAGCCGATGCTGGCAAGCACGGTAAACGAAGCGGCTTCGTCGCTGACCGAGTCCGGAATCAAGGCACACAGATTCTTGGGAACAACAACGATATCAGCATGAGGACCATTGGAAACCACACGGTCGCCCGGCTTGAACCCGGACACATCATTGCCCACGGCACCCACAACACCCACGTTGCAGTATCCAAGCGGCAACGGCTGCGCAAGCTTCGAGCGAACGGCTTCCACCGTTGTCGCCAAGCCATCGGTCTGGACCTTTTGCAGAACCATGCGGACCTTGTCAGGTTGCTGGCGAGCTTTTTCCAACCAGTTGGCACGGCCAAACCCTACCAGCATGCGTTCCGTGCCGGCAGAAATCAGCGTATTGGTTGTATGGATCTTTAGCGTGCCACTACGAACGGCGGGAGCGGGTGCATTAACCAATGACGTCTCACCGCTAGCCATGTTCTGAACAACCTGCTTCATGCATTCACACCAATAAAGTTAAAAATTCACTCATCACTGAGAAACTTGTATAGAGCTATGTATCCTACCATCGGATAAGGCCGCGGCGTCGCCGCCCACTCAACCGTCGAGGGCGAAATCGCCGTCCAGATACTGTTTGCACCAGAGTTCCATGCAAACGATGCCGAACAACGTATAAGCAGCGTCTATCCGGCCTGAACGATCTGCTTCGATCAGATGCGCCACCGCCTTGGGATCGAATATCCCCCTTTTCAGCAGGGATGCAGGAGAAAGCACCTCATCGACCAAAGGCTTCAGGCGTCCTTGCAACCAGTTGCGAAGCGGTACGCCGAAGCCCGTCTTGGGCCGGTAGATGACGTCGTGAGGCAGATAGGGTTCCATGGCCTTCTTGAAAATCCATTTCCCTTCCCGGCCTTTTTGCTTGATATCCGATGGCAGTGAGCCAGCCAGGCGGACCAGGTCAAGATCCAGCAGCGGCACACGCACTTCAACGCCCGTCGCCATACCCATCTTGTCGGTGTAGTTGAGATTGTGATCGGTGAGAAAATGCTTGCACTCCAGGGTGAGCATTTTATCAAGGGGCGTGGCATCCGAAGGCAGCCGCGAAAGTGTTTCTCGCATCGGCGCAAACAGATCATCGGCCGCCAGCTGGCGTCGCAAGTCTGGCGCCAACAGGCCATACGCCTGTTCAGGTTCAAGCCAGAGGAAATAACTGATCAAGCGATCATCAGCAGGCAAGTCCGCATAGCGAAAAGCCTTCCCGAGACGACGAGACAGCGGAGAGGATGCAGGAAGCAGGTTTGAACTGCTGGCCAAAACCGAACGCAGCGGTCGAGGCATTCCGCCCCACCAACGCTCTTGCGCCAACGCGAAATGACGACGATAGCCCGTGAAAATATCATCTCCCCCGGCACCCGACAGCAGAACCTTGATGCCGTTCTGGCTTGCCAGTTCCGAGATGAACAACGCATTCAGCGCCGCCGGATCCGGCGTAGGTTCATCGAGCAGATAAACCATTTCAGGCAGACGATCCATCATCTCATCGCCGACGCCTACGACATGCAGGTCGACATCCAGATGCTTGGCAACGCGCTGTGCGTACGGAAGGTCATCGGCGAACCCCTCGTTCGCAGTGGAGCCGTTGTCTACACGGATACTGAAGCACTGCAACCGCCCCTTATCGCGCATTTCCTGCGCTGCGAACGCGACGATGGCACTGGAGTCCAAGCCGCCTGACAAGAATGAACCCAAGGGTACGTCGGACACCAACTGACGCTGGACGGCAGTCCTGACGGCATCGGCGACATCAACAGCGACATCAGCAACCGTTTTTGTCAGGGGTTTCTCGGAAATCGGCAGTTCGTAGTAAAACCAACTCTTCTCGATATGCCCATTACGGACGCATAACGCTTGGCCAGGTAAAACCTTTTTGATATCCCGCACGATCGTCCGATCACCCGGCGACCAGAGAAAACCAAGATGCGCGAGTACGGCTTGCGGGTCGATTTCAGTTTTACTGAAGCCGCCTCGGATCAAGCCCTTCATTTCACTTGAAAATGCAAAACAACCATCACTGGAATGGATATAGAGGGGTTTGACGCCCATCTGATCTCGAGCCACCCAAAGCGTTTCAGTGTCGCGTTCCCAGAATACGACCGCGAAAATCCCGTTCAAGCGGTTTAAACACTCAATCCCATAACGACAGAACAGTGCGAGCAATACTTCGGAGTCGGACTGGCTGGAAAAATGATCACCCGCCGCTTCGAGATGAGCCCTTAACTCCCGAAAGTTATAGATTTCACCGTTAAACACCATGACCACTCGCCCATCGGCAGAGACCATGGGTTGGTGACCGGCGGAAGTGGTATCGAGAATGGAAAGGCGCACCTGGCCCAACCATACACCAACGTCGGTATCGGCCCAGACGCCTTGATCATCAGGCCCACGACGTCGAATAAACGAAAGCGCTGAAGAGAAGTCAATAGATTCCCGCGTTCCGTTGTGAATGTAGCCCAAAATTCCGCACATATCAGTTTCTCTAGATTGGGTTATTGACTGGCTCTTCGCGCTTTGAGCTCAAGAATAAAAAAGGAAGCCATATAGACGCTATGAGAAGAGCGACCGACGCCAATTCCCCTCGAAAAAGGTGAAGCAGGGAGGCGATCGCCAATGCATAAAGACCTAACGCTCGGTCGCTTTGAGGGTTATAGACAACTGCGCCATAAAGCCGCCCACCTATAACGCCAAGAAGAAAACCGCCGAATAGTACGCCCAGCGTGCCAAAGTTCATATAAAGCTCACCAAAAATACCTGGCGGCAATGTCGTACCTTCCATGAGCCATTTATCTGGCCAAAAGGCACCTGTAAACACCCCGGCTGCGGTAAGTGGCTTATTCGGGAAAAGACCCGAAGGTATTAAAATCAATACAACCATCAGCAGCGTCGTGCCATTCTGCCATTCCAGCCTCTCGGGCATAGCATCTATGAGCACAGTCATGGTCTGCAACTGCATTAGATTACCCGTAAACTGAGTCGCCAAAAAATGAATGAACGACAGGAAAACACCTTGATCTTCGTTAATGAAAAAGAATCTACCTGTCGCGAGAAACTCCTGCTTAAACAGGTGATAGGTCATCAGCGAAACAAACATCACCACCCCAAGCACCGCTCCTTTTACAAGACTGACACGCTTAACGCGGTAATGCCGAACTATAATCAGCGACAATACGATAATAAAAATTGTCGATTTCTGACCCTGGAGAGCGCAAATAAACAAACCGCCCAAAAAATATAACCAGAAGCAAAACCGCTCGGAAAGTGACTTCTTCCCGGCACGGGTCAACCGTATATACCAGGCCAGCGAGACAGAGAGCAGCAAGTTCTCCAAGAGGAACAAGCCGTTCAAACCTGCAAACGCCCTTATCCTGTCACTGGCACCTTGAAGCAACCCCGAGACCCCGCCTAGGATTACAAGAATAGTTGTAAACGCCAACAGCGCCACTAACGAAAAACCTAAGGCCCGTTGCGAAAAAATCCTTGGACTTACTATGTAGCGTATCCCGACGGGAAAATTAAAATGCGTTTTCCGTCCTAACCAACACCCCATCAAAACAAAAATCAAAGCCCCGGCATACAGCAAAATGGCATAGTCAATAGAACTCTGCTTATCGAAAAAGGCAAACTCCCAAAACTGACTAAACCCATCAAACCCCATGATAAAGGGATATAATGGGACAATAACGCCTGCAAACCAGATCACCAAAAAGAAAAAGCCAACGCCAAAACAATCAAACGCTTTTTTTTCAAGCGGGACTCGCAAGTGCTCAGGCCCTAAATATTTTTCTTCCAAGGTATCAACCTCTTGGGTCATAAATCAGCGAGGCGGACTCTCACCGCAATCAGAAGCAGCACGGCGGACAAAACAGCACCAACCACATACCCCAAAACGCCAGCCCAAGCATCCAAAACAGGGATACCGACGTATAGAATTAAAAGAACAAGCAAGCCCTCTACAATATTGGTTTTAAGGCTTAAACTAAAAACACGCAATGCGACCAGTATTGTACCGCAAGCAAGAGCCATAGCCTTCAAGGGCAAAGTCAACGCCAACACAATGATATACATGGCCGTCTGCTTATAAACACCGCCCACACACACCAACCATATACAAGAGCAAAGGATCAACAGCAAAGCAACCGTGGATGAGATCTTTAACATGCTTTTTGAGAATGCATGATACCTTTCGCGCAACTCGCTTTTATCATGGATGACCTCGACCAACTCAGGAAGGGCCCTTTGTGCAATGATTGCCAATGGCAGCAAGCCAAGAATAAGGCTCAATATAGCAATACCAAAAAAACCGATCTCGTCGGTTTTCACATGATAAGCAGTCAACATCAGGACAGGCAGACTATCCACCAACAGACGAACAAACAGGCTGGCATTGACAATGACACCGGACTTGGCCGTTGTCATTAATTCGCGCCCGTTCACCTGGCGAAAATCAAGCGCCAGAAAGATATGCGCTCGCAGTTTCCACCAAACGGCAGCGAGACAAAAGAACTCACCAAGATAACGAGCGGCCATCCAGCCCTGGATACCATACAACTTCGTCAACACAACATGCAGAATAACGCCCGCCCCGGTAACCAGCATCAGAACGAAGTAGATCTCGCGTATCGCCTTCGCCCCCTGAGCAAAGCCAGTCGTTACACGAAGCAAATTAGTCAACAGCACCAAGCCACAGGTTGTAAAAACATAAGAACTAATCGCAGAGGTCAGCACAAACTCATGCGCGACGTATATACCAGCAATCACGACACCTGAAGCGATCCCGACCAACAAAAACACTTGCCGAAGCACTTCACTTTGACGAGAAGTACCATGACTCGCCGCCGTATCGCGAATCGCGATGCTTTGCATGCCCAAACTTCCTGCCAGTACGACAAGAGCAATAATTGTTTCCAGCGAGCGCACCACGCCGACGACCGACGGATCAACCCAAGGCGTGATCAAAAACTGACTTATTATTACCCCACCTTGAATACAGGCAGTAATAACGATCAGCTGTAACAGCTTCGAACTTTCAAACATGCTGATCAAACGATTCAACACACGCTACCACCATGAATCTTTATAAACACTATCAACGAAGCTCTCCTTTATTTCACCAGCGACAAGGAATCCAGGACATTTTTAAGCGCCACACGACGAGCTGCGATGGAATAATTGGAAGAAATCCACTGATGCCTGGCTTTGGCATCTTCAGCGCAAGTCGGCGTGGCGACAACCGTCTCCATGGCCGCAGCAATTTCTTCCTGGCTATCTGGTTGAACCCAGTAAGCGAAGTTACCCGCGACCTCAGGCACGGCGCCCCGAGGCGACGTGATCACTCGCGCGCCACACGCCAGCGCTTCGCCGATCGCATGCCCGAAACCTTCATAGAGCGTTGGTTGAACATAGGCCAGGCAATTGCGGTAGTGGTGCAGCTTTTCTTCATCGGAAATCATCCCGACAAACTCCACCTTGTCTGCCACACCCAGGCGCTGCGCCAGGTCTTTTAGTTCCTGCAGGTAGTCACCATGTTTGCCAGCAACAACCAGGCGAAGATGACTTGCGTTAGCCGAAACCTTTGCAAACGCCTCAATCGTCGGAATCAGCCCTTTACGAATGGCGTTCGTACGACTGGTCCAGGTCACCGTAAAAAAGTAATTCGATCCAACCGCCGGAAGCTCGCCAGGAGAATAGTAATCTGTATCAATCGCCAGCGTTGCGTACACGGGGTTTCTCACCGGCAGGTTGGTTGTGACTTCCTCACACTCCGATCTTGAGATGAACAGGTTTCGATCGGCTAATAACAGCGAGGTACGCAGCACTGCCTTCTGCCATAGCGGACGGTCCAGATAACACAGACCCGGGATCTCTTTCCGGCAGGTGGAGTAGTCAAAGGCCCCAGTTACAATTACCGGCCGACGACGGAGTTTTCCGGCGAGCAACGGAAGCGGCGAATGCCCCCACCACCAACAAAAATACAGATCCGCTTTCCAATCTAATGTGCCCGGCGTCCCGGACAGAACGACTTCGTGTCCGAGCTCCTTGAGAATTCGAATATCAACCCGATAAAACTCAACTTTATCAAACATCTCGCGCCAATTAGCGTGAGCGGACATATTAGCAAAAAAACATATACGCACAGTGCACCAACCCGTTACTTGCCAACCGTATTAAACACGTGCCTTCTGCTGATACATTGACAGCAATGTATCGTGCAAACTAGGCACATTAATTTCACCTACCACATCAAAGAGCTTGGCCGGACTACCATAAAGCTCTTTAACTTCATCTTCCCTGACAAAGGCAGGATCAACTGTTATCGTTGGCCGATAACCTGCAATCTGTTCCATTTCATCAATCACGCTCAGTAAGGAAATGCTGCGCCCCGAGCAGATATTTATAAACTCACCACGTTGATTGGACGTCAACAGCCTTGAATAGGCCTCCACCACAAAACCGACATCAGACAAGTCGCGGGATACATCCAGATTGCCCAATCTGAGCTCCTTTTCTCCACGGGCAAATGCGCCCACGATCTTGGAGAAAACGAATGACTCCGACTGGCCGGGTCCAGTGTAATTGAATGGCCGTACCACCAATATAGGCATACGAGAAAACCACTTGCGGACAAGGGCCTCCATCGTCAGCTTGCTCAGTGCGTAATGATTAACGGGCTGCGGTTCACTGCTTTCTGAAATGGGCGATGAAATAGCGTTCCCGTAAATGTTTGCACTGCTCGCAATGATGATTTTTTCAACGACCACCTCAGCCTCCTTAATCGCATTAAGAAGGCTTTCTGTACCCAATACATTGACTCGGTAATATGACAAGGCATCGCTGCTGGTGACATGCGCCAGCGCGGCCAAGTGAATAACATGGGTGGGCTGAACCTGCTTTATCCAACCACTGAGTCGCGCCGTGTCATTCAGGTCCGCATCCAAGTGGTCAAACTCACAGGCCAGGCGCTCCCCACCAAGGCCGGCAACCCGCCAGCCGGCCTTGGTGAGGCTTTGCGCCAAGTGCTTTCCAGTAAAACCCGAGAGCCCTGTAATCAGTACTGTGCGATCTTTACTTTGAAGTGCCATTGCGAACCCTTCTCAAGTCAGCTTCAACCATCAGCTGGCACAGTTGCTCCAGCGTCGTTTCTGGTTTCCAGCCTAACCGCTCTTTTGCAAACGAAGCGTCGCCAATCAACAACTCGACTTCCGCGGGTCGATAGAAGCGTGGGTTAACTTTTACCCGGGTGATGCCGGTACGACGGTCAACGCCGAATTCGTTCTCGCCACTTCCAGACCAATCGATATCAACCCCTACGGCCTTGAAGCTCATGGCAACAAAATCACGAACGGTTTCAGTACGGTTGGTAGCAAGCACAAATGTTTCCGGTGTGTCGATCTGCAACATCCGGTGCATGCCATCTACATACTCTTTAGCGAAACCCCAGTCTCGCTTGGCATCCATGTTTCCGAGTTCCAGCACTTGCTGCTCGCCCATTTCGATACTGGCGACAGCATCGGTAATTTTACGAGTAACGAACTCTTTTCCTCGCAGAGGAGACTCATGATTGAACAGAATGCCGCTGGTGGCAAAAATATCATATGATTCGCGATAGTTGATGGTTGTCCAATGCGCAAACAACTTCGCAACACCGTAAGGGCTGCGTGGGTAGAAAGGCGTGCTTTCAGATTGAGGAACAGCCTGTACCAGCCCAAACATTTCAGATGTCGAAGCTTGATAGAAACGAATCTTCGGATTTACTATTCGGATCGCTTCGAGCAAATTAAGCGCACCGACTCCGGTAATCTGCGCGGTTGTAATTGGCTGATCGAAGGAAACGCCTACGAAGCTTTGAGCCGCCAGGTTATAAACCTCGTCCGGGGCGCAATTCTGAATTAAACGAATAGTTCCGGAGAGATCAGTCAAATCAAATTCGACAAGATGAAGATCATCATGCCCAAAAACACCAAGTTCCTCTAATCGCCAGAAACTTACAGAACTTGTGCGGCGATAGGCGCCATAGACCTTATAACCCTTGGACAGCAGCAGTTCGACAAGGTAAGCCCCATCCTGACCTGTAACACCAGTAACCAGCGCATGCTTCTGCATCTGTACAACTCCTAAAAATTTAAGCCTTAAACACGTCCATAGGTATCGTCAAATCGAACAATATCATCCTCACCCAAGTACGTTCCCGACTGCACCTCTATGATCTCAAGAGGAATGGTGCCAGGATTGGAAAGGCGATGAACATGGCCAATAGGGATATAAGTACTCTGGTTTTCGTTCAGCTGAAAAACACGATCTTCACAGGTGACTTCAGCGGTGCCAGACACAACAATCCAATGCTCCGCCCGATGGTAATGCTTCTGCAAACTCAAGGTTGCTTTCGGCTTCACCAATATCCGCTTCACCTGAAAGCGCGAGCCCGAATCTATGCTGTCGTACCAGCCCCATGGGCGATGAACACGACGATGAAGCTTTGATTCTGGCCTGGCCTTGATATTCAACGCTTCGACAATAGCCTTCACACCCTGGCTACGATCTTTATCCGCAACCAATACGGCATCAGGCGTCTCGACGATAACAATATTTTCAAGCCCCACGGCCGTTACCAAACGGTGAGAGGCGTAAACCAATGTATTGGAGCTGGAGTCTATTATTACGTCGCCATGGGCAGCGTTTTGTTTTTCGTCCTTTTCACTCGAACGCCAAACAGCATCCCATGCTCCCAGGTCAGACCAACCGGCATCCATCGTGAGCATTTTCAACGTCAGGCCAGCTGAAGGCGTTTTCGCGCAATGCTCGATCACGGCATAGTCAATCGACTCAGGCGGTATCAGGGAAAACGCGTCAAGTTGTGGTCGAATAAACCCATTATCTTCAACTCGGCCCTTCCACGCGGCCTCAGTGGCATCGAAGATGTCACTTCTGAACGCGCCCAGTGCTTTCAACCAGGCTGACGCGCGCAGCACAAAAATACCGCTATTCCAGAAATAGCTTCCATCTTCCAGGTATTTTTCTGCGGTTGTCCGCTCAGGCTTTTCAACAAACGCATCCACCCTCTTGACGGTAGAGGGGTCTGCCGAGTGGATATAACCATAACCCGTCTCAGGGCGATCAGGCGTAATCCCCAAGATCACAATGCTGCCATCTTTCGCAACATCGACCGCTTTACTGACCGTGTCAGTAAAAGCTTGAATATCGAGAATCATCTGGTCGGCCGGGACAACGACCAGAACCGGGTCAATCTCCTCTCCCACCTCATCGCGCGCATAAAGCGCCGCCAACGTAAGCGCAGGGGCCGTATTGCGTCCTACCGGTTCAAGAATGACAACAGCTTTAGAAACGTTCATTTCCCGGATCTGGTCGAGACACAGGAAACGATGCTCATCGTTGGCAACGATGCATGGAGCCAATAAATCCGAGCCTTGACCGTCAATCTTCAACAGTCGGGCAATCGCCTGCTGAAACAACGTCTCCCGCCCCGAAATTGCCAGAAACTGCTTCGGGTAAAGAGTTCTGCTAAGCGGCCAGAGTCTCGTTCCCGAGCCTCCAGACATAATAACCGGAAGAATTTTCATACAAGCCAGATTCCCCGGGTATCAACAATCCGGCGACCCTCGAGAAGTGAAGAAGAAACACTTTTGAATGGCTTGTGATCCACCAGTAACAACAAGACATCCGCGCGCTCAAACGCTTCTTCTATTGTGCACAACTCAGCGTTCGGCAACGTCGCAGGCAGAGAATCAATATTAGGTTCTACGACAATAACCTTCCCGGCGTGCCGGCTTGAGATATTTTTCGTAATTTCCAGAGATGGACTTTCCCGCAGGTCATCAATATCAGGTTTGAATGCCAGGCCGAAGCACGCGATAACAATGTCTTTTTCCGACTTCCCGGGGTGACTCGACAGATGATCGGCCACAGCAGCATCAACTTTCTCCATAACCCACGACGGTTTGGAGTCATTGACTTCACGTGCAGTTTGGATCAGTTTCGCCTGGCCTTCAGCCTGACTCACGATGAACCAAGGGTCGACGGCGATGCAATGCCCACCCACGCCAGGTCCTGGTTGGAGGATATTGACGCGAGGGTGCCGGTTGGCGAGCTTGATAAGCTCCCACACATCGACATCGAACTTATCGCATATCATCGACAATTCGTTCGCGAAGGCAATATTCACATCGCGAAAGCTGTTCTCGGTCAACTTGCACATTTCTGCTGTTCGGGCGTTGGTGATAATGCACTCGCCCTCTACAAACAATTTATACAGACGTGTCGCGGCTTCTGAGCACTTGGGGGTCATCCCGCCGATGACGCGATCATTCTGTACCAACTCACGCAACACGTGGCCGGGAAGCACGCGCTCAGGGCAGTGAGCCACGCGAATGTCCGACGCCTCGCCATGGGTCTGCGGGAACGTCAGGTCAGGGCGTGCTTCAGCCAGCCATGCCGACATCTTCTCAGTCGCACCCACGGGAGAAGTGGACTCGAGGATGACCAGATCACCCTTTTTCAATACTGGCGCAATGGATTTGCTTGCGGACTCAATGTAAGAAAGGTCCGGAGCATGACCGTCCTTGAAAGGAGTGGGCACCGCAATCAAGAAGGCGTCCGCCGGCTCAGGTCGTGTACTGGCGCGCAGATACCCCTCGGTCACGGCCGCGTGCACGACTATGTCCAAATCAGGCTCAACGATATGAATCTGTCCGCCGTTGATCGTATCGACGGCCTTTTGATTAACGTCGACACCAATGACCTTTAACTTTCGCGCAGCAAAAACGGCTGCGGTTGGCAAACCGATATAGCCCAAACCAATTACAGAAATAGTGGAAAAATCCATGACCAAACCTTAATTTTTGAAAGTGGCTAGAGCATTAACAATACGCATGCAGGCGTGACCGTCACCATAAGGATTATGAGCAACGCTCATCTCCTCGTAAGCCTTTTGATCAAGTAAAAGCTCACGCAAGTGGTGAACTATCTTGTCCTTCTCTGTACCGACCAATCTGACGGTACCTGCCTCAATCGCCTCAGGCCGCTCGGTAGTGTCCCGCATGACCAGCACGGGCTTGCCCAAAGAAGGTGCCTCTTCCTGCACACCACCGGAGTCCGTCAGAATCAAGTACGACCGATTCATCAAATAGACAAAAGGTAGATAATCCAATGGTTCGATGAGGTGAATATTTTTTATACCAGCCAACAAACGGTTGACCGGTTCACGGACATTTGGATTCAAATGAACGGGGTACACGATCTCCACATCATCAAACTCATGGGCAATCGAAGCCAACGAACTGCAGATCCTTTCGAATCCATCGCCGAAGCTTTCACGCCGATGCCCTGTCACAAGGATGACGCGGCGTTGAGCAGGTAAAAATGCGAACTGCTCGGAGAACTTCTGTTTTAACTGGTCATTGGTTTCGAGCTTCTGTACGACCTCAAGCAGAGCGTCGATTACAGTATTCCCAGTCACATGAATCGCGTCAGGTGACACCCCTTCACGCAGTAAATTCTGTTGCGATCGTTCAGTAGGAGCGAAGTGAAGAAGCGCGAGTGCTCCCGTCAACTTTCGATTGGCCTCTTCCGGCCAGGGAGAATATAAATTTCCGGTGCGAAGCCCAGCTTCGATATGAGCCACAGGAATTTGCTGATAGTACGCCGCCAATGTAGTTGCAAAGGTCGTAGCGGTATCACCATGCACCAAGACAATATCCGGCCGATAAGTCCGGAAGACCTCTTTCATTCCCTGAAGAATACCAGTTGTCACGTCGGTAAGGTCTTGACCCGACTTCATGATATTAAGATCAAAGTCAGGTTCAAGTTTAAATAACTCTAACACTTGATCCAGCATTTCACGGTGTTGACCCGTGACGCAGATTTTGGCCTCAAAACGCTCATCTGCATTCAACGCTAAAGCTAATGGAGCCATTTTTATAGCTTCCGGTCGCGTACCGAAAACACTCAAGATCTTTAAAGTCATTAGATTACCAACGATTCCATATCATTATTTAGTCAGAGAATCAGTCTGGAAACCAGCAACGCTGCCATGCCCCTGCCTGACCTACCGATTACGCGCAAGCGAGTTTTCGCCGCTCCAACTGCAACCGCCTCTGCTTTGCAGCGCAGCATATCATCAACAAGCGTGCCAACATAACGCCTGGCTGGCTCAACCACACGCCCCATGAGACCCCATCATCCCCCCCTCAGTTCAGGACAGGACAAGGTTTTACCGCAACATTTGCGGTGAGCCGCTTCACCGCAATGGTGCGTCGCAACCTCTCATTGAAATTGGGCTTTTGGTTATTGCCCCACAGGAACCCGACCTATCCGAGATCGCAATTGGGCCCACGCTCGACTGTGCCATGCAGCTCGTTGCTAATCGCCGGCGCACCCTGCACGACCGACCTGGCCGAACGGTACGCCCTTATCAAATTCCGAGCCAATACTAGCCATAAGCCATTAACCTGGAGACCGCACATAAAAATCCACATCAAACCGTATTAGGCGGTGCACCATCAACTATTAAACCAACAATACAAACCTGTGCAGGACGCTTGACGCCCGCACAAGTAAACAAAGATCAAATGCCGAAACGCCATGAAGACTCGACGCAAAGTCTTAGTAACTTTTGATAGCCGAGAAACCACCCAGGAATGCCCCTCGGCGGTTCACAGTTGCGCAAGCACGTAATGCAGGTTCCGTATGAAAGCAAGAATACGGCCCCGAGGGGAAAACGCGTGAAGCCAAAAGCTTCACGGCCTTGGAGTTATTTTCGGTTTAACTTATTGCCAGGCTCTTGTTGCCGATCCAACTGAGCGACCGAATGGAGAAGTGAGCCTGCCGGCTCGCGCCCATCGCGCTCTGCATTGTCGCGAGCAGCACGTAACGCCTGCCTGACCAACGCAATACCAATCGCGACAATCGCCCCCAGGAGCAGGCCAAGAAAAATGATCAATGGACGATTCGGGCTCGACGGAACCAACGGCTCAAGGGCCTGCTGGTCAATACTCACCAGCCGCAGCTTCGCCAGGTCGATATTCAGGCTACTCAAACGGAAAATCTCTGTTCTCAACGGTTGAACGCCGGCAAGAAAGATATCTTCATTTTTTCGAGCATCCAGGACCTCAATCTCTCGGTTGGATGCGAGCAACTGAAGTTCCCTGGCGATTTGAGCGATGCGCGACTCGGTAAAATCATCCGACTTGCGTGACTGCAATGCAGCAAGCTCAGCCTTAAGCGCATCTACCCCCATAAAATAAAGTGGGATCTGCTGGTTGTTCACCTCAGTACGCATCACGCTACCAGCGTTCGTCACGGCCGATTCACCAAGTGAAGAAGGCGTAGCCGGCTTTTGAATGCCCAGGGAACGGGCAATCCCTATAGCCTCATTCAGCTGAGCAATACGGTCGCTACGCAAGGTTTTCAACTGCGAACGCAGCGCCTTCAACTCATCCTGCAATTGCGCGCGTTTCAACGAGTCAGCTTCTCGCAATGACGCTATTTTGGCTTCTTTTTCAATATCGTAGTTTGAGCGAGCCGAATCGAGCTTGCCTTTAAGCTCCCTCAAACGGTTTTTAACGATCACATTCAAATCAGCCGTGACGCGTTCGCGCTCACTTTCGATAGCGTAGTCGACAAAGCCATTAAGAATAGAGACGCCGTCGACGCCTTTCGGATACATCATCTCGAGCTTGATGTAGGAGCTCAGCGAATTTTTCTTATCTGCATCAGGAAGAATCAAACGAATAGAGTCATGATTGAACTCCTGAAAACTCTGCTCCAGAGTCTGCCCAGGACGAACAAATTTCTCGAAAAGCTTCTGGTTTTTCTTGAAATAGCTCAGGCGCGTATCATAAGAGTCGAGCGCTGCGCCCACTTTGAGGAGCGCGTCAGCCGGAGGAAGCTGATATATCTCTGATCGATTTAGCGCATCCAAATCATTAATCGCCGCAGGCCGCAAAACCGTGCTGACCTTATATACAGGGGCAGCTAAAAATGCGTAGGACGCCGCAATCAATCCCGCCCCGAGAGTGACGAAAAGCAGAAGTTTTTTTTGTTGCCAGACAGACGCGAAAAGTCGCACAAAATCAATTTCGTCGGACGATCGAACCGGGGGAGCACGGAAGCTACTACTCACAACAAAAACCTGCCTTCAAAGAGAAACTGCGGGCTCGTTATGCAGACAAGATTGTGTATTTTTATTTTAGTTATATGGCCGAAAAAACCCAGCGTCGCTGCCGGACTTTAGCGCACAAAATGCCTGTTATCGAGAACAGATTCCATTTTGCCATCTCACTGACATATTACAAGTCTTGACATATCTGTAGGAGTCTTCCTACACAGATAGGGGCAACCCTTATATAGGCCGCCCGAGAAGTACAGAAAAGCAAATTTCGTAGCCGCGAGACAATAGTCAGTGGTATCGCCGGACTTACCACATGCCGTTCACTCGACGTAACTGGTGCGCACCGCACCAAAAAAATCCGACGAACGGCTCGCGAGTGACACAATAACCATGGAAGCTCTACCCACGCCTTGCGGGCATGGACTTTTGACGTCGGCCCCACCCAACGATGACACTAAACAGCGGTCCCAGCAGCATTCCAATTATCAAGGCCACGACCACAAACACCGACACCGGCATCTGCCCGGTCACCCAGCCCAGGAATGAAAGAGACGCGCCCTGCTGGTTTTCCAGCACGAACCCCAACACTGCCAGCACGACAATTAGCATAGCCAGCACCAGAACAACGCGCTTAACCCCACGCATAACCTTCTCCTACCCCAAAAACAATCAGACGCTTTCTTCTTCGTCTTCGTTCACCCGATCGCGCAATTCCTTGCCCGGCTTGAAATGAGGCACGAACTTGCCATCGAGGCTGACGGACTGCCCGGTTTTTGGGTTGCGACCCACACGAGGCGCACGATAGTGCAGCGAGAAGCTACCAAACCCACGAATTTCAATCCGATCGCCGGTAGCCAGACATTGGGACATCTGCTCAAGCATGGTCTTGATGGCCAGCTCCACATCCTTGGATGAGAGCAGCCCTTGATGGGTGACAATTCGTTCGATCAACTCCGACTTCGTCATATTTTTCCCTTCTTTTTCAAGCAGCTAGGAAAAGCGCTTCGAAGGTTTTAGCATGACCGGAGGAATTTGAACAGCCCATGTATTGACTTATATTCAAAGACTTGGGGTGCAACTCGAAGAGAGTTGGCATTGCGCACCCCGACAGCCAGCTCTCGCTCAGTCTCACTGGAGGCACTCCAGCGCGATCGCTGCCAGATAGAGCCTATAAGCGCGAACGCGCTGCCAGCGCGACGACGGCGCTCCAGCCACAGAACGCCAAGGCGACGCTGCACACAACACCAAATCCCAGGCACAAAAAAGGGCGACCGAAGTCGCCCTTTTTCTATGGTCTGACAGAACTTAGTTCTGCTTTTCCATTTGTGCACGCAGCAGGTCGCCCAGAGTGGTAGGACCAGCAGAAGGCTCAGAGGTAGCTGGCTTGTCGCGCAGGCTCTGGATGGCTTCTTTCTCTTCAGCATCGTCTTTCGACTTGATCGAGAG
>Ga0153921_1000281_pt1 | contig 31900 bp, 30 predicted proteins | sample TSNJ005MetaG_FD_104691 | JGI IMG/M metagenome (GOLD analysis project Ga0153921, IMG submission 104691) | Attine ant fungus gardens microbial communities from New Jersey, USA - TSNJ005 MetaG | ecosystem: Host-associated > Fungi > Mycelium > Unclassified | place: USA: New Jersey, Brendon T. Byrne... | reverse complement strand
GACGACCGCGTAGATGTGGTTGGCGCCGATGTCGAGGGAGAGGAAGTTCCCGAGCGCCGGGGCCAGCCGGTAGGAGGCGGCGGGTCGGCCGAGCCGCCCGGCGGGGGAGCCGTCCCACGGCACGAGCCAGCCGAGATCGACCAGATCGGTGACGATCGCGTCGACGGCCGTGCGGGAGAGACCCGACTCCGCCGCGAGGTCGCGCATGGTCTGCGGGCGCTCCATGACGGCGCGGAGGATGCCCCAGGAGTTCATCCGGCGCAGCAGCGACCGGCTCCCGACGGACCCCTCGACGCTCTGCACCACGGCCTCTCGTGCCATCTCGCTCCTCGCCCTTGCCATTATTAACGCCAAGTTGCATAATTAACTCGCTCACCCGACTTTACCGCGGATGGGCGCCCTCCGGATCGGCGAATCGCTCGCGGATCCGATGAATTCGACCCTGCGCCGACGGCGAGCAGCTCGTCCCGGTCGCGGAGAGGTACCTATGACAGCCCTCCTCCCGAGAGCCGCGACCCGCGGCCGCGCCCCGCGACCCCCGCGGCGCCGGCTGCGGGACGACCGTCGCGTCGCCTGGCTCTTCATCGCCCCCGTGCTCATCGGCTTCGCGGTCTTCTACCTGTACCCGACGATCCGCGGGTTCTGGTGGTCGTTCACCGACTACAGCCTCCTGGGCGACCCGTCGTTCGTCGGCGTCGACAACTACGTGGCCGTGCTGCAGGACAAGGAGTTCTGGAACTCGATGGGCGTCACGCTCTACTACGTGGTGGTCAACGTCACCACGCAGACGGCGCTGGCGCTCCTCCTCGCCGCGCTGATGCACCGCCTGACCCGGTCGGTCGTGCTGCGGACGACGCTGCTGCTGCCGTGGCTCGTCCCGAACGTGACGGTCGGCCTGATCTGGCTGTGGCTGCTCGACACCAACCTCGGCTTCGTCAACCACCTCATCACGGCGATGGGACTGCCCGCGGTCGGCTTCTTCACCAGCCCGGCGCTCGCCATCCCGACGATCTCGGTCGTCAACACCTGGGCCTTCACCGGCTACACCGCGCTCCTCTTCTACGCGGGGATGCTGCAGATCCCTGGCGACCTCTACGAGAGCGCGTCGCTCGATGGCGCGGGGGAGTGGCGGCTGTTCACCCGCATCACGCTCCCGCTGCTGAAGCCGGTCATGGCGCTGGTGCTCGTGGTGTCGCTGATCGGCTCGTTCCAGATCTTCGACACGGTCGCGGTGACGACCAAGGGAGGTCCGGTCAACGCCACGAGGGTCATCTACTACTACATCTACCAACAGGCGTTCACCTTCTTCCACATGGGCTACGCGGCGACGATGGCCATCGTCCTCGTGATCATCCTCGGCGTGCTGACGGCCGTGCAGCTCCGCCTCCTCCGCGCCTCCGAATCCCAGCTCGCCTAGGACACCGCCATGACGACAACGCAGCCGACCGTGCCGACCGTGAACCCGGCGGCCGAGCCTCCCGCCCCCGCCATCGCCGCCCGCCGCGAGCGCCGCCCCTTCTCGATCGGGCGCACGCTGGGCTGGATCGTCCTGATCGTCTCCCTGATCCTGACGCTCTTCCCCTTCTACTGGATGCTGAAGACCGCGCTCACTCCGGCGGCCGATGTGATCAAGGACTCCGGCTCGCTCTTCCCGGGCAGCCCCACCCTGATCAACTTCGCGCGGGTGCTCGGCTTCCTCAGCCCCGCCGAGGACCAGGCCGCCGGCGGGTCCGGCGCCTCGATCAACTTCCTGCTCTACCTGTGGAACTCGATCGTGTACTGCGCGCTGATCGGCTTCTTCCAGACCGTGTTCTGCGCGATGGCGGGCTACGCGTTCGCCCGCCTGCGCTTCCCCGGCCGCAACGTGCTGTTCTCCATCCTGATCGCCGCCCTCATGGTCCCCGGCATCTTCACGCTGCTGCCGAACTTCGTGCTGGTCCGCGACCTCGGCCTCCTGAACACCGTGTGGGGCATGGTCGCGCCGAGCCTGCTCATGACACCGTTCGCGCTGTTCTTCCTGCGCCAGTTCTTCCTCAACATCCCGGTGGACGTGGAGGAGGCCGCGATGCTGGACGGCGCGGGCAAGGCTCGCGTGTTCTGGCGGATCGCCCTGCCGATGAGCCGCGGGCCGCTGATCACGATCGGCCTCATCACCGTCGTCTGGGCGTGGAAGGACTACCTCTGGCCGCTGCTCATCGGCCGCGACGAGAGCGTCCGCACCATGACCGTCGCCCTCGGCGTCTACCTCCAGCAGTCGCCCAACACCCAGCCCGACTGGACCGGCCTGATGGCCGGATCGACCCTGTCGGTCATCCCCGTGCTCATCCTGCTGATCTTCCTGGGCCGCCGGATCGTGGAGTCCCTCAACTTCACCGGCATCAAGTGACCAGGCACCTCCCCCACCGCACCACCCAACACAGAGAGAGAAATCCATGACAAAGGTACGTCGCGTCGCCGCCATCGCCGCCGCCGCCGCACTCCTGGTCGGCGTCTCGGCCTGCTCGTCCTCGGGCTCGGGATCGGACGAGAAGGTGACCCTGAACTACTGGATGTGGGACGACACCCAGGTGCCCGCCTACCAGCAGTGCGCCGCCGACTTCGAGAAGGCCAACCCGAACATCACGATCAAGATCAGCCAGAGCGCCTGGGGCCAGTACTGGACCAACCTCTCGACGCAGATCGCCGCGGGCAGCGCGCCCGACGTGTGGGTCGACCAGGTGTCGTACTACCCGCAGTTCGTGCAGGACAAGCAGATCGTCGACATCGAGCCGTACGTGAAGAAGGACAAGGTCGACCTCTCGCAGTACGTCGACGGCCTCGCCGACCTGTGGAAGGTCGACGACGCGCGCTACGGCCTCCCGAAGGACTGGGACACGATGGGCCTGGTCTACAACAAGGCCGACCTCGCCGCCGCCGGCGTCGACGAGAAGTCGCTCTCGGACCTCACCTGGAACGCGAAGGACGGCGGGACGTTCGAGCAGCTGATCGCGAAGCTGACCGTCGACAAGAACGGTCACAACGGCCTCGACCCGGCGTTCGACAAGAACAACGTGAAGACCTTCGGCTTCCTCCCCGAGTGGGCGGACGGCTCGCAGGGTCAGAACGGCTGGGGCGACCTGGCCGTGTCGAACGGCTGGTACTACGCCGACAAGAACCCGTTCGGCACGAAGTTCAACTACGACCAGTCGAAGCTGACCGACACGGTCCAGTGGCTCGCCGACCTCTCGCAGAAGGGCTACGCGCCCAAGCTCGACGTGCAGTCCACGCTGGCCCGCTCCGAGGTGCTCGACAACGGCGGCGGAGCGCTGACCACGCTCGGCTCGTTCAACCTGGCCTCCTACAAGGGCAAGACCGACCAGTTCGGCTTCGCCCCGCTGCCGATCGGCCCGGAGGGGCGCAAGAGCGCCATCAACGGTCTGTCCGACGCGATCTACGCCGGCTCCAAGCACAAGGACCAGGCGTGGGAGTGGGTCAAGTACCTCGGCTCCGCCGACTGCCAGAACACGGTCGCCGCGACCGGCGTCGTCTTCCCGGCGATCAAGGAGGCCTCGGAGAAGTCCGCCCAGGTGCGCGAGCAGGAGGGCCTGAACGCCCAGGTGTTCCTCGACGAGCAGCAGGCGAAGGACGGCACGTTCATCCTGCCGATCAGCTACCACGGCACCGAGATCAGCCAGATCGTGCAGGACGCCATCCAGAGCGTCGCGCTCGGCCAGAAGGACGCGAAGTCGTCGCTGACCGAGGCGAACAAACAGGTCAACGCCCTCTTCAAGTAGCGACAACCCGCGCGGGGGCGGCGACCGGCCGCCCCCGCGCACCACACAGAAAGCCCACCATGCTGCACACCTTCGACTTCGGATCCGTGCGGATCCCCGCCAACGTCACCGGAGCGCCGACCGCGGTGCCGGGAGGCCACCTCGTGCCCGCCGGGCCCGTCGCCCTCCTGCACCCCTTCGGCGACACCGAGTTCTACCGGCACGGCTGGAACTCGTGGAGCCCGTCCGGCTGGGCGCGCACCGACGGCGAGACCATCGGCATCAAGGACAGCCCCCGCCGCCTGCTCACCGCCGACGACGCCGCGAACGAGACCCCGCACGTCCACTCGGGCAGCGCGGTCGGCGCCGTCGTCGGCGAGGACGGGAACGTCCTCCTCCTCGGCGCACTCGGGCTCGGGACGCCGCGGGTCGGCGGCGACGGCAACGTGCTCTGGGGCCGAGGGGAGGAGAGCTCGGCCGAGTGGTTCGTCGGCTACGGCCCCGAGGTCGAGGTGTTCGCCGCCTACGCCGATCTGGTCACCGCCCGGCTCGGGAGGCGTTCGCTGCGGGCGGGCGCGGTGTGGAGCAGCTGGTACTCGTTCTTCGAGGACATCGACGAGGAGACCATCGCGCGGACCGTCCGCGACCTCGCCGGCTACCCGTTCGACGTCTTCCAGCTCGACGACGGCTGGGAGCCGATCGTCGGCGACTGGACCGCCAACGCGAAGTTCCCCTCGGGCATGGCCGCGACGGCGCGCACGATCGCCGACGCCGGGTTCCGGCCCGGACTCTGGCTCGCCCCGATGATCGCGCTGCCCGATTCCGACATCGCCCGCACCCGCCCCGACCTGCTCGTGCAGGACGACGACGGCCGCCCGCTGGTCAGCGGCTACAACTGGGACTCCCACTACTACTCGCTCGACACCACGCAGGCCGAGGTGAAGGACCACCTGCGCGGGGTCTTCGAGCGCGTCACCTCGTGGGGGTACCGCTACCTCAAGCTCGACTTCATGTACGCGGGCGCCATCACCGGCAACCGCAGCACCGGCGTGCACCGGGAGACCGCGTACCGGGAGGCCGTGGAGCACATCCGCTCGGTCGTCGGCGACGACGTGTACCTGCTCGGGTGCGGCGTCCCGATGATCCCGTCCGTCGGCGTGTTCGACGGCGCACGGGTCGGACCGGACGTCGCGGCCTTCTGGGACAACGCGGAGCGCGTGGGCGACCCGTCGGGGGTCGGCGCACGCAACTCCATCGTGTCCTCCGTCAACCGCGCCTGGATGAAGCGCCTCTACGAGGTCGACCCCGACGCGGTCTACTTCCGCAGCGCCCGCAGCCTGCTCTCCGACGTCGAGCGGCAGGCGCTGCGCGACACCGCCGCCGTGCTCGAGTTCCGCTCGACCTCCGACCCGCTCGCCTGGCTCACTGCTGGGGAGCGGGAGGAGCTGCGGGACTACATGGAGGAGACCGCGCTGATCGAGCAGACCGGTCGCTACGCCTTCCGCATCAGCGGGCGCGAGGTCGACTTCACCCCCATCGTGACGGGGGAGGCCGCCGTCGAGGCTGCCTCCGTCGTCGGCTAGACGCGTGGGGCGCGGCGTCCGCCGGACGTCGCGCCCCACGCTCCCGGAACCCGAATCCGACCGCAGTACGCACATTCACCGCTCGACGACCAGGCGGCGACGACGCCGTCAGAAAGGTGCACCAGAATGCGCAGAACCGCACGGAACACGATCGTGGGGGTGGCCGCCGCGGCCGCGCTCGCGATCCCCGCCCTGTTCGCGGCCCCGGCCACGGCGGTCACGACCACGGCGGCCACGACCCACCCGTCCGGCTCGACCGGCACGGCCTCCTGGACCTCCCTCGCCGCCGCCGGCGAACCGGACGTCAACCCGCTGAAGGGCTTCATCCCCTTCGCGGGCTCGTACACCGCATTCCCCTACTCGATGGAGTGGGCCTACTTCCCGGTGAACGCTGTGATGACCGGGCCGGACACGTTCGACTGGTCGGCGCTCGACACGGCCCTGAACGCGATCGCGGCGCGCGGTCACCAGACCGCCTTCCGCTTCTACCTCGACTATCCCGGTCAGCCCAGCGGCGTGCCCCAGTACCTGCTCGACGGCGGTCTGGCCACCCACTCCTACGACGACTACGACAACAACGGCGTCAGCGTCTCGCCGGACTACGACGACCCGAACCTGCGCACCGCGATCGACCACTTCGTCGCCGCGCTCGGCCAGCGCTACGACGGCGACGCCCGCGTCGGATTCGTGCAGGCCGGCCTGATCGGCTTCTGGGGCGAATGGCACACCTACCCGTACAACGGCGACGGCGGCCAACCGAACTGGATGCCCTCCGACGCCACGCAGCTGGAGGTGCTGACCGACTTCACCGACGCCTTCCACACCACGAAGCTCATGGTGCGCAATCCCACCACCATGAACGCGTCCCTGCCGATCGGCTACCACGACGACTCGTTCGCCCTGGAGACCAAGACGAGCTCGCTCGGCTGGCACTTCATGGACAACATGGTCGCGGCCGGCGCCACCGACAAGTGGAAGACCGAGCCGATCGGCGGCGAGCTGCGGCCCGAGCTGCAGCCGTGCCTCTTCTCGGCGGCGGGATGCCCCGTGCTCGAGGACGGCGGCGACAACGACTTCGCCGGGAGCGCCGACCAGACCCACGCCAGCTGGCTCATGGACCACTACGCGTTCGAGACCGGGTACTCGGCCGCGGACAAGCCGGCGGCGCTCGCCGCGTCGAAGTCGCTCGGCTACTCGTTCCGCGCCACCCAGGCGCTCGTGCCGTCGTCGACGGCGCCGACCACCGTCTCCGTCGGGCTGTCCGTCGCGAACGTGGGTCGCGCCCCCTTCTATTACGACTGGCCGATCACGCTGAGCTACCTGAACGCCTCCGGGGCCGCGGTGAAGACCGTCACGACCTCCTGGCACGTCAGCGACATCGCCAGCGGCGCGAGCACGCAGTTCACGGGCAGCGTCGACCTGACCGGAGTCGCACCCGGGACGTACACGCTCGTCGCCCAGGTCACGAACCCGCTCGCGGGCGGCCTCCCGATCCGGTTCGCGAACGCCGCGCAGGACGCGACGACGTCCGGCTGGCTCACGCTCGGCACGACGACCGTCCACAGCGCGAGCACGGCGTCGTGGCACGGGCACGGCGGGCAGGGCGGCCACGGCGGCCAGGGCGGGCACGGCGGACAGTGCCCGCGGGGCGGGCTCCGCGCGGTCTGAGGCCGGAACAGATCCACGCCCGGCACGACCATCGTCGTCCGAGCCGGCGCCACGGGGCGGTACCGCAGAACGCGGTGCCGCCCCTTCGCCGTCCCGGCGCCGCACTTAAGCCCCGAATACATGCCACGCAAAGCCCGGCCGACCCGCACTGAGGCCCGTCCCGCGCCCTGATCCTGGGATCGACCCGCGTCCTGTTCGTGTGCTGCACGATCCGGCAGGAGCCTCACCGCTCGTGAACCGTGGGATCGAGACAACCCACCAGTACAAGGAGCACCAGTGCAATCACAGAAGAAGCTGACAGCTGCGCGAGCGCTGTCGGCGTTGGCAGCCGGAGCGCTGCTGGCGTTGGGCGTCGCGGGCGGCGCTGCCGCTGCGCCGTCGGACACGACGATCGATCCCAAGCAGACGGGCTCGATCACCATCCACAAGTTCGAGAAGCCCCCGGCGACGGGTGCGGCGGGCAACGGCAAGATCCAGGACACCACCGGCCTGACGCCGCTGCCCGACGTGACGTTCTCGATCGCGCAGGTCGACCCGTCGATCTACGACCTCACCACGAACTCCGGCTGGAGCGCGCTCGCCTCGCTCACGCCGGGCGCGGCCGCTGCCGGAACCACGATCGAGAAGGGCCCGGTCACCACCGCGGCCGACGGCACGGCGTCGCTCGCGAACCTGCCGATCGGCGTCTACCTCGTGACCGAGACGGGCGTCCCGGCCGGTGTGACCCCCGGCGCGCCGTTCCTGATCACCCTGCCGATGACCGACCCGGACGTGCAGAACGCCTGGATGTACAACGTCCACGTGTACCCCAAGAACTCCAAGGTCGGCGGCGGCACCAAGACCGTCGACGAAGAGGGCGCCACCAAGGTCGGCGACGTGCTGACGTGGACGATCCTCGGCGACATCCCCAACTCGGAGGTCATCGACGGCTACCGGATCGTCGACCCCCTCGACGACCGTCTCACCTACCAGAGCACGGCGGTCTCGCTGGACAACGGCGTTGCGCTGCTCCCGACCGACTACACGGTCACCGTCACGGACGCTCCGTCGGCGAAGGTGACCGTCACGTTCACGGCGGCCGGTCTGCTCAAGCTGGCCGCGAACAACACGGCCCACGTGAAGGTCGTCATCAAGACGATCATCAACACCGCCGGTGAGATCCCCAACTCGGCGATCATCTACCCGAACCTCCCCAGCTTCGACATCAAGCCGGGCGAGCCGGGCGGTCCGGTCGTCACCCCGGAGATCCCCGTCGCGAAGTTCGGCAACGTCACGATCGAGAAGGTCAGCTCGAAGAGCGCCAGCACGAAGCTCAAGGGCGCCGTGTTCCAGATCTACACCAGCGAGGCGGACGCCAAGAGCGGCGACACCGCCAAGGCGATCACCCTCGGCGACCCGGCGGTGTCCTCCTGGACCACCGACGACTCCGGCCGTCTCACGATCTCGGGTCTGCGCCAGTCCGCCTGGTACAACGGCGGCCCCGTCGCCGACACCGACGCCGGGTTCCAGTACTACTGGATCGTCGAGACCAAGGCCCCGGCCGGTTACAGCCTGCTGGCCGAGCCGGTGCGCGTCACCGTCGGCGACCTGGATGAGGTCGTCGACTTCACGGTCGAGGACTCCCCGTCCAACGGCGGTTTCCAGCTGCCGTTCACGGGCTCGGTCATGAGCGCCGGCCTGTTCTACGGCGGCGGCGCGGTCATCCTGCTCGGAGCCGCTCTGCTCATCATCCGTGCGCGTCGCAAGGTCGCCACGGAGGCCTGATCGGATCAGCACGCGGTGGGGGGCTCGGACTCCGGGCTCCCCACCGGTGCAGCGGGAGAAGCATGCGCAGCAGAGGCCGCAGGTCGGCAGCACCGGTGCGCGGCCGTCGGCGGCCGGGGTCGTGGCAACGGCTGACGATCCTGATCGCCGCCGTGGTCGGCACGGCCGTCATGCTCTACCCGGCCACCGCGACCTGGCTCAGCGCGCGAGCGCAGAGCTCGACGCTCTCCTCCTTCGCCGACGAGGTCGCCCGGACGCCGGCCGACACCAAATCGGCGATGATCCAGAGCGCGCGCCGATACAACGCGGAGCTCGCGCCCGGCCTGATCCACGATCCGTTCAGCGCCGCCACCGACTCCGAGAGCGCGGACCAGGCGCTGACGGACGAGTACCTGGGCCAGCTGAAGCTCCCCGGAGACGACGTGATGGCCCGGGTGACGATCCCCGCGATCGGCGTCGACCTCCCGATCTATCACGGCACCACCGACCGGGTCCTCACCGAGGGCGTCGGTCACCTCTTCGGCTCCTCCCTCCCGGTGGGGGGCGCCGGATCGCACGCGGTGCTCACCGCGCACTCGGGCCTCCCCGAGTCGTCGATGTTCACCCGACTGCCCCGGCTCCGCACGGGGCAGACCTTCACCGTCGACGTGCTCGACGAGAAGCTCACCTACCGGGTCGACCAGATCCGGGTCGTGAAGCCGGACGACGTCGAGGATCTCGTCATCACGCCGGGAAAGGACTACGTGACGCTCGTGACCTGCACTCCGATCAACGTCAACACGCATCGCCTGCTGGTCCGCGGGGAACGCATCCCGACCCCGCACGACGCGTCGCAACGCGTCGCCGCGCCCGACACCGTCGGGTTCCCCTGGTGGATCGTCGGCTTCGTCGTCATCGTCGGCGCGAGCGTCGCCCTGCTCTACCTGCCGCCGCGCCGGGCGCGCCGCCGCACCTCGTACCTCCGCGCAGCGACCCGACTCCGCTTCGCCCGCTCGAAAGGACTGACCCGACCATGACGCCTACGGAGACCCCCGTGCGCCCTCGCCGGCGCCATCGGCGTCGGCCCCGCCGGATCACGGCGGCGATGCTCGTCCTGACCACGGCGGTCGCCGCCCTCTTCGCCGCCGGACCCGCCGCCACTGCCGCGACCTCGGTCGACCTCACGACGAACATCGCCGGTCCGACGGCGTCCGCGCTGGGTGCGACCTTCACCTACACGGCGACCTTCGGGAACAACACGCTGCCCGAGGCCGGCGGAGCGACGTTCACGATCACCGTCCCGTCGAGGGCGACGGGTGTCTCCGCCACGTGCGCTGCGACCAATGGAGCAGCCTGCCCGGCCTCGATGACCACGAGCGACGCCGCCGTGAGCGGAACCATCCCCACGCTTCCCCACCTGGGCCTCGTCACCGTCAAGGTCACCGGCGTCTTCGGGGACGGGACGCCGTCGACGGTCACCGCGACCTCCCGCATCGACCCGCCGCCCGGCACCACCGACCTGGACCCGAGCTCGAACACCAGCAACGTCAACACGTCGATCAGCACCAGCGCCGACCTCTCGCTGACCATCACGCAATCCACGACGGCGATGACGCCGACCACTCCCAACACCTACACCGCCACGTTCACGAACAAGGGCGACGCCCGGGCCGATGGCGCGAAGTTCACGCTGTACTACGTGTGGGACGGCGCCGGATTCTCCACCGTGAACACCACCGTCGTGTCGTGCACGGCGACGGGCGGCACCTCCTGTCCCAGCCAGATCGCCGACGCCTCGCGCGACGCGAACCAGGCCCTCTGGACCGGTTCGTTCACGTCGTTCCCCGCCGGCGCCACGGTGAAGGTCGTCTTCACCGCCAGGCCGGTCTTCACGTGCGGATCGACGAACCTGCAGCTGAACGGCCTGATCACCCCTCCGGCCGGGATCAGCGACCCCTCGACGGCGGACCAGAGCGCCTCGCAGCGGGCGACGGCGACCGGCCCCGCCTGCGCCACGACGAAGCTCACGGCCACCAAGGTGCAGCGGGTGACCGGAGGCGGGTCGGCGTCCCTGACGCCCAGCCAGAAGGCCGTGAACTACACGGTGACCTACAAGAACGAGGGCCCGAACGACGCCTCCGGCACCGCCATCACCGATACGGCGGAGTGGCCGGGCGCGATCCTCGGCGACACGGTGCGGCTCATCATCACGGGATGCACGCCGACGACTCTGTGTCCCGAGAGCCTCCGGCTGGCATCCCGGACCATCACGAACACCAACCCCGCCGACCCGCTCACGCGCGGCAACGTCTGGTCGGAGAAGATGGGCAGCTTCCCCAGCGGCGCGTCGATCGTCATCACCTACAGCCTGACGGCGTCGAATTTCACGGGATGCGGCACCGGCAGCTTCGACAACTCGGCCACCCTGACCCCGCCCGCCGGCTTGCAGAACAGCGCCGAGGCGAGCGCGAAGACCGGAACGGTCAAGACGCCGATCGAGGGTGCCGCCTGCCCGCCCGCAGACCTCACGGTCACCCGCAGCCAGAGCTCGTCGGTCCTGACGTCGAGCGATGCCCCCGTCCACACGGTCACCTTCACGAACAAGGGGCCCGGTGCGGCCGACGGGGCCACCGTCGCCGAGGCGCTCAGCTGGAACGACAGCTCCGTGAACCGGGCGAACGTCACCATCGTCTCCTGCACGGGCACGGGAGGCGTCAGCTGCCCGTCGACCATCGTGAGCCGGACGGTCGCCAACTACGGCGCACCCTTCACCGGGACTCTCGACAGCTTCCCGTCCCAAGCGAAGCTGACGATCGTGTACTCCATCATGCCGACGATGACGACCTGCGGCGGGACGACCACGTTCACGGCGAAGGACACCATCGCGACTCCCGCCGCGGTGACCGATCCCGACCAGAGCAATAACTCCGCCACCGGGAGCATGACCCTGCTGTGCGCGGACGTGGCGATCAACAAGACCGTCACGCCCGGGGAGGCGCGGGCCGGCCAGGCCGTGTCGTTCACCATCACCATCACGAACTCCAGCCCGAGCAGCGTGAGCAACGTCGTGTTCAGCGATCCGCTGCCGCTCGGATTCGTGTACGGGTCCGCCGTCTGCACCCCGTCGTCGGCCGCGTCCACCTGCGGCACGATGAAGTACGACGCGGGGACGCGCACCGTCAGCTCCACCGTGACGAGACTGGGCTCGGCCCTGGGCGCGGTCACCATCGTGATCGCGGGCAAGGCGGGCACCGTCCAGGCGAACTACCGCAACACGGCCACGGCGATGCCCGGCACCGGAGCGAGCGCGTTCTTCGACCCGAACCTCGCGTCGAACACCAGCTCCGTGTCCCTCCAGGTCTACAACTCGACCTCGACGTTCACCATCGCGAAGCAGCTGGAAGGGATCTCCTCCGGCGGCCTGCCGGTGCCGCTGACCTTCACGGGGTCCATCGTCTGCCTCGACCAGGGCACGACGAACTGGACCGTCACCATCCCGGCCGGCATGGTGCGCGCCACGACGAGTCCGGCGATCCAGATCTGGGACGGCGACAACTGCACCGTCACGGAGGCGGCGAGCCCTCCGGCTCCCCTCGGGCTGCACTTCGTCGGATCCGCCAGCATCGACCGGAGCGCGTTCGCGACGGTCGGCCCGAGCGCGACCTATCTGGTGACGAGCACCAGCGTCCTCAACGGACTGGTGCTGCCGTTCACCGGATCGGTGATCGACGCGGGCGCCCTGTCGGGAGTCGGCGCCGTGCTGCTGCTCGCCGCCGCGGCCGCCATGGTGATCGTCCGCCGCCGCCGAGCCGCGAGGGGCTGACAGGCGCGGGGCAGGCCAGGCCGCCCGGTCCGTGCGTCTAGCCCTGTCGCGCCGCCGCCGCCACCCCTAGGCTGTGCCCATGGCAGAGGGATTCAACCAGGCGTTCGCCGACGTGGCGTTCGCACTCCAGAGCGACCCGGACGACGACGTGACGCTGGACGGCGACCGCCTCCTGGTCAAGGGCCGGCCGTTCGCCTACCTCGACGGATCGGCGCTGGTCGTCGACCTCCCGGCCCCGCGATCGGCGGACCTGGTCGAGCGCGGCATCGCGACGCCGGCCACCGGCAGCACCGCCGCGACCGGCGCCTGGACCGCGATCACCGCGGAGGACGACTGGCCCGAACTCGCGGCCGAGGCGCACCAGTTCGTGGGAGAGCCCGCGGTCGGTCACGACTCGTAGGCTCGCGCCGCCCGCACTGCCCCCTCAGTTCACACAGGGGATCGCGCCCGCCTGCAGCGGCGAGTCCGAGTCGGTGTAGGTGTTCGTCGGCGGTGCGGGCACCCCTCCGGTGTCGGGTGTCGCGGGCGCCTCCGTCGTCGCTCCGCTGTCCGCGGGAGGCGCGGACGCGGGAGGCGCTGAGCTCTCCGCGGGCGGGTTCAGCAGCGACGCCACGATGGAGCGGATTTTGTCGAGGTCCACGATGTTCACCGACTGGCCGTCGATCGTCTCGTAGTGGTCGATGGGGAGGGTCTGGAAGGAGAGGTTCCCGCCCGCCAGCCGCTGGGCCTGTCCGGCGAAGCTGAGGAGGTCGAAGCCGTCGTCGAGGGCGATGTACGTCTTCGCCGTGTCGATCAGCTTCTGCATCGTGCCGACGTCGGTGAAGGTCTGGGCCTGCCGGAGTTTCACGGCGAGGGAGACGATGAACGCCTGCTGGCGGCGGGTGCGGTCGAGGTCCGTCAGCTCGAGGTCGCTCGGCCCGGTGTCGCGGCGCTGGCGGACGAAGCTCATGGCCTGGGAGGCGTCGATCTCCTGCATCCCGGCGGGGAAGTGGGCGCCCGAGAACCGGTCCTGCGTCGCCTGGTTCAGGCACACGGTGATCGGCTGGACCGCGGTCGCGACCTCGTAGAACGCGGCCATCGTGATCTCGACGAAGTGGTCGATCCGCACACCGCCGAGGAAGTCGGAGACGGTCTGGATCTGCGTCTGCCGTGCCGCCGTGCGGGCCTGCTGGTACGCCTCGGCCTCGTCGACGCCCTGCTTGCGCAGCTCGCGGAGCTTCTCGTCCATCCTGAGCCCGTAGGCCTCCTTGATCTTCGACTTCTCGACGCCGTCGGGGGCTCCGGCCAGGGTGGCGTAGTCGTCGCGCGGGATGGAGATCCCGACGGCCTTGCCTCCGCCGGCCGGGATGTGGATGAGCATCAGGACGTTTGCGTTGTAGCCGCCGTTCGTCTCGTCGCCGGCGCGGATCGCGTCGTAGATCTCCTGCGAGAGCGGCTTGCCGTCCTGATCGACCCGGCTGTCGAGCCCCATGACGAGGATGTTGGCCTCGCCCGTGTTCTGCGCGACGCCCGGGGTGGACGTCCCCGTCGGCATCGTGATCGCGGAGCGGCGGATGCCGTTGGAGAGGTCGAGGTACTTCCACACGGCGATCCCGCCGGCGGCGACGAGGACGAGCGCGAGGGAGCCCGCGACGATCGCGACGATCCTCCGTCGACGGAACCGCCGGGCCCGCTCGTGACGGCGCGGGCCGTTCTGCTCGGTCTGCTCGGCCGGCTCGGTCGGCTCGTTCTGTTCGCTCACGGAGGGAACCCTTCGTTCGTTCGCATCGACATACGAGTCTCACCAGAGCGCGCTGGCAAACCCTGCAGACGTGCACCGCGGGCCAGCGGCGCGCGGGAGCGGACTACCCGCGGTCGGGGGACAGGCTCCGGAGGCGGGATCGAGCGGCGCTCGCCGGTGAGCGCGGGGAGGAGCGTCCGCACGGCGTCGAGGGGACGCCGCGCGATGGTCGCCTGAGAGAACTCACAGAAACGGGCGGATCAATCCGCTCGATCGAGCCTCCAGCCGCGCCGGAGGTTCTCGAACACGATCCGCAGGGCGTCGGCGGGGGAGGGTTCGCGCGCCGCGAGGTCGGGCGTCTCGAGGATGAATCGGGCGAGCGAGCGGAGGCCCGCACCGTCGCGCTCCCGCCACTCCTCGGCGAGCGCCGAGACCAGCGCATCCTCGCAGTCGGTCCACTTCGTCCGCACGTACGCGCGGAGCTGCGGCGTGGAGAAGATCAGCTCGAGGAGCTCGCGCGAGTCCTGGTCGCCGCCATCGAACGGGAGCCGGCTGTCCATGAAGGTCTCGATCGCGCTCAGCGGGTCGGTTCCGGCCGGCCGCTCGCGGATCGCCTGGACGAGTGCCGTCGCGCGGTCCTCCTCCTGTTCGAAGACCAGGCCGACCTTGCCCGCGGGGTAGTAGGTGAAGAGCGTCGTCAGCGCGACGTTCGCCTCGTCCGCGATCTCGGCGACGGTCACGTCGTCGAACCCGCGTTCCAGGAACATCCGGACGGCGGCGTGATGGAGAGCGCGCCGGGTCTGCACCCTCTTGCGTTCGCGGAGTCCGGTCCCTGCTGCCACGCGACCATCCTAGGCGATGGACGCAAGCGCATCCAATTATGGTATTACTAGTTTTCTGTAGTCACTACAGAATTACGATTCGACGCGGAAGCAAGGAGAAGCGGATGGACAGGACGGCGATCGTCGAGGCACGGATCTTCGACGGCGAGGAGGTCATTCCCGAGACGTCGGTGGTGATCGAGCGGGGCCGCATCGTGGCGATCGGGGGCGTGGTCCCCGACGGAGCGGCCATCGTGGACGCTCGTGGCGGGACGCTGCTGCCCGGTCTGATCGACGCGCATGTCCACACCTCCCTCGACGGGCTCGAACAGGCCCTCACCTTCGGCGTGACGACCGAGCTGGAGATGCAGGGGATGTTCACGCGCGGCACGCGCGCGCAGGTGGCCGAGAACGATCGCGTCGCCGACGTTCGCTCGGCGGGTTTCGGGATCACGCCGCCCGGCGGTCACCCGAGCGAGCTGATGGGCGACGGCGGGCACGACGACGGCGACGAGGCCCCCTGGGAGTCGGAGGGCGAGGTCGCCGACCAGTGGGCCGACATCGTGATGCCGTTCGCGACCACCCCCGAGGAGGCGGTCGCGTTCATCCCGCGGCTCGAGGCGGCCGGTTCGGACTACATCAAGTTCATGATCGACGACGGGACCGTCGAGGGCGCCCCCGGTCTCCCGGTGCTCGACGACGCCACCGTCGCGGCGGGCGTGGAGGAGGCGCACCGCCGCGGCCTCCTGACCGTCGCGCACACGCTGACCGTGGAGGCGACCTCCTCGGCGATCGCCGCCGGCATCGACGGGTTGGTCCACCTGTTCATGGACCGGCCCGGCACGCCGCAGCTCATCGACGCCATCGCGAGGTCGGGGGCGTTCGTCGTGCCCTGCGTCGTGCTGAACGCCTCGATGATGGGGATCCCGGCCACGGCGTTCGCTGCGGACCCGCGGGTGCGCTCGAAGCTCGACGACGCCTGGATCGCGACCCTGGAGAGCAGCTACGACCGGTATCCGCAGGGCGATCTCGACGCGGTGCTCGCCTCCGTCGGCGCCCTCCACGCCGCGGGCGTCGACATCCTCGTCGGCACCGACGTGTCGTTCCCGCTCCCGACGCTGGGCGGCATGGCGCACGGTGCCAGCGTCCACCACGAGCTGCAGCTCCTCGTCCGCGCCGGCCTGACGCCCGTCGAGGCGCTGCGTGCCGCGACCGCGACTCCCGCACGCCGATTCGGTCTCGACGACCGCGGGCGCATCCGCGAGTCGCTCCGGGCCGATCTCGTGCTCGTCGACGGGGACCCCACGACGCGGATCTCGGACACCCTCGACGTCCGCCAGGTCTGGCGTCGCGGCGCAGCGCTGTTCGCGAACTGAGGCGTGACGGCCGGCCCGGGCGCGACCGCGTCGGCCGCTACGAGAGAGGCTTCCGGCTCCCCGTCGTCGGCGAAGCGTCTCTGCCGACGAGGGAGCGGAACCCGCGGCCGGCGGCCTCCGCGACCGATCCGTCCCGCGGGTCGTTGAGGCCGAGGCTCCACGTCTCCATCGCCACGCGCATCGCGATCGTCGCGGCGGCGGCGAGCAGGCGGTCCTGGAACGGCTCCGGGGCGTCCGATCCGTGCGCGGCGGCGATGATCTGCTGGAGCTGTGCCTCGGACTCCTGGTTGACGCGCAGCCAGACGGAGGCGAGGTCGGGGTCGGTCGCGACGACTTCCAGCAGGCTGAGGACCTCGTCGAGCCGCTGCCGGTCGCGGTCGGTCTGCACGGTCAGCGCCGCGCGGATCGCCTCGTCGATCGCGTCGACGATCGGCAGCTCGGAGTGGGCGATCGTCTCGCGCCAGTCGGCCGCCCCCACGGTGAGCAAGGGGGCGATCGCGTCGTACTTGCTGCGGAAGTAGCGGTAGAAGGTCCGCAGCCCCACGCCGGCCTCGGCGGCGATGTTCTCCACCGTGACCCCGGCGGGGCCGTTCTCGGCCAGGAGCCGCGCCGCGGTCTCGGCGATCTCCAGCTCCGTCGCTCTCCTGCGGCGGGACGAGAGGGAGGCGGGGGCGGGATCCATACCTGGATCTTACAAACACTCAGCGATTCAATGGCACAATGTGCCAAAGTGGCACAACATGCACACTCGAACCGATGGAGGTACAAGCATGAACCGGTACGACAACAGGCGCGTCCTCATCACGGGCGCGGGATCCGGGATCGGACAGGCGACCACGCTGCGGATCCTCGCCGAGGGCGGCACCGTCGTGGGCGCCGACATCAGCGAGGCGGGCCTGGCGGACACCGTCTCGAAGGCCGGCGCCGACGCGGAGCGGCTGCACACGGTGATCGTCGACATCGCGGACGAGGGCTCCGTGAGGGAGGGCGTCGCCCAGGCGATCTCGATCCTCGGCGGACTCGACGCCCTCGTGAACGCGGCCGGCATCCTGCGCTCGTCGCACACCGCGACGACCAGCCTGGAGAGCTTCGAGCAGGTCATCCGCATCAACCTGGTCGGGACCTTCCTGGTGATCCGGGAGGCGCTGCCCGCCCTCCAGGAGGGGACGTCCGCCGCCGTCGTGAACTTCAGCTCCACGTCGGCCGGCTTCGCGCACCCCTACATGGCGGCCTACGCTGCGAGCAAGGGCGGCGTCCAGTCCATGACCCACGCGCTGGCGGCGGAGTACTCGAAGGACGGCATCCGCTTCACGTCGGTCCAGCCCGGCTCGATCTCGTCGGGGATGACGAGCGGGACGGGCAAGAGCGGTCAGAGCGTCGGGCCGGGACTCCCGGACGACACCGACTACAGCCTCCTGATGAAGCTGCAGCCGATGCTCGGCGAGGGGTTCGCCTCCCCCGACTCCGTCGCGGACGTCGTCGCGATGCTGGCCAGCGAGGACGGGGCGTTCATCACGGGCACCGAGATCCGGATCGACGGCGGCACCCACGCCTGAGTGCACCGCGCCCCGGGGCGGCGGGCGGCGGGTGCTGTCCGCCTCCGCGGGGATTCAGGTGTGCGTGCCGACGTTGATGACGCGCCCCGCCGCGTCCCGGTAGAAGAACCGAGTCACTCCCCACGGCTCCTCCGTGAGGGGGTGGACGATCTCGGCGCCCGCCGCCACCGCCCGGCGGTGGGCCTCGTGCACGTCGTCGACGAAGACGGAGACGTCGGGATTCGTCGGTGCGGAGGCGTCGTGCGTCAGGAGGCTCAACTGGTGGCCGTCGCTGTCGCCGAGCGTCACGATCCAGCCGTGATCCATCAGCACCGACCAGCCCAGGACCGCCCGGTGGAGTTCGACGGCGCTCGCGATGTCCGGCACCTGCAGGATGGGGACGACCCGTTCGACTCGCATGCCCCCATTAGACCGCGCCGCGCGTGCGGGAGGCTATCCCGGCGGGCGCCCGCTCAGCGCTCGCCGTCGCGATCCTCGGTGGCCGCCGCCGCTCTGGTCGCCGCCAGGTCGCGGCGCAGCGCTTCGTTCTGATCCTCCAGGTCGATCACCCGGCCGATGCCCGACAGGTTCACCCCGTCGGCCTGGAGGTCGGCGATCCTGCGCATCCGCTCGATGTCGTCGGCGCTGTAGCGGCGTGTGCCGCCCTCGGTGCGGGCCGGGGTGAGCAGCCCCTTCTGCTCGTACAGCCGCAGCGTCGCCGGCGCCAGGCCGAGGAGCTCGGCGGCGATGGCCATGCTGTAGACCGGGCGGCCGGCGGGCGGAGTGCTCATTGCAGAGAGTCTGCAGAACCGGGTTGCATCCTGTCAATGTTTGATGTAGAAAATCTGTATCAACTGATCCACATCCTTTCAGAGATGGAGGTGATGAGCCGTGACCGTGGCGGACAGTGTTGATCAGGCATTCGCCGACATCGTCTGCTCCGATCCGGAGTGGGTCGCTGCCGAGTTCGAGCAGATCGTCTCCGGACTGTGGGACGAACCGGTCGCCGTGCGCACTGCGGATCCCGCTCGGCGAGTGGACCGGAGAGCGGGGCGGCGCGTCGACGCCGCGGGGCATCGAGATCCCTGTGGCGGGTCGACGTGCTCGCGACCATCCGCTCCCCACCGCGGAAAGCAGTGCAGCAGTGAAGGAGTGAAGCAGTATGCAGTTCGGGCGGCGGGATGCCGCCCCTATCGGAAGGAGAATCTCACCATGTCGATGTCATTCGATCCTTTCAGCCAGCTGGACCGCATCGCACAGAGCGTGTTCGACACCAGCCGGCAGCCGCGCCTGATGCCGGTGGACCTGTTCCGCGAGGGCGATCGGTACGTTCTGAACGCCGACCTCCCCGGCGTCGACCCGGGCTCGGTCGATATCGATGTCGACGGCCACCTGCTGACCATCCGCGCCCAGCGCTCCGCGGGCAACCGGGAGAACTTCCGCTGGCTCGCCCAGGAGCGGCCGTTCGGCTCCTACATGCGGCAGTTCACCATCGGTGACGACGTCGACGCCGAGGCCATCAGCGCCAGCTACGACAACGGCGTGCTCAGCGTCGTCATCCCGATCGCCGAGCGGGCCAAGCCGCGCAAGATCCAGGTCGAGTCCGCGGCGGAGAACGGTCGCAAGGCCGTGGCCGCCTGACCATCGCGCAGAACACCGCGGGGCGGTCGCCGGGAGGATTCCCGGCGGCCGCCCCGTCGGCGTCTCCGCGGTCCGGTCGGCGAACGACAGCCGCGCCGACGAAAGCGCGCCGCTACCGGGCCCCGGTCGCCTCGGCCAGCGTCGGGTAGTCGATGTAGCCGCGCGGGCCGCCGGCGTAGAACGTCGACGCGTCGTGGTCGTTGAGCTCGTGGCTCGCGGCCCAGCGCTCGGCGAGGTCCGGGTTGGCGATGGCCGCCCGCCCGACCGCGACCGCGTCCGCGACACCGGACTCCACCAGCTCGACGGCCTCCTCGCGCGTCGTCACCGTGCCGAAACCGGTGTTGGCGATCAAGGGCGCACCGAGTTCGCGGCGGATGCCCTGCACGAGCTCGCCGGCCGGGTCGGCGTGCAGGATGTCGACGAACGCAATGCCGAGCGGCGCGAGACCGCGGGCGACGGCGGCGTAGGTGGCGGCGGTCTCGGCGGCGTCCTCCTCGAGGGCGCCCTGGATGTTGTGCTCGGGGGAGAGGCGGATGCCGACCCGGTCGGCCCCGATCGCGCCGGCCACCGCGGTCACGACCTCGATCGCGAACTGGGCGCGGTTCTCGGCGCTGCCGCCGTAGCCGTCGGTGCGCTGGTTGGTCGCCGGCGACAGGAACTGGTGGACGAGGTAGCCGTTGGCCCCGTGCACCTCCACGCCGTCGAAGCCCGCGCGGAGCGCGTTGCGGGCGGCCGCGGCGAACCCGGCGACGGCCTCCTGCACCTCCGCCTCCGTGAGCGCGTGCGCGACGGGCAGGTGGGTCTTCCCCTCGGGGGTGCGGATGGTGCCCGGGCCGGCGAGGGCGCTGGCCGAGACGACGCGGCCGGTCCCGGAGATCGTGGGGTGCGAGATGCGCCCGCCGTGCATGAGCTGGGTGACGATCGTCCCGCCCGCCGCGTGCACCGCGTCGGTCACGCGCCGCCAGCCGGCGACGTGCTCCTCGGTCTCCAGCCCGGGCTGCCCGATCCAGGTGCGCCCCTCCCGCACCGGCCACGTGCCCTCGGTGAGGATCATGCCGAAGGAGGCGCGCTGCTCGTAGTAGGTGACGAGCAGATCGCCCGGGGTGCCGTCCTCGCCCGCCCGGATGCGCGTGAGCGGCGCCATGACGAGACGGTTGGGGAGGCTGAGGGAGCCGAAGGCGGCGGAGCTGAAGATGTTCACCCCGAAGGCAACCGGACGATGGCAGAGTCTATTTCCCGGCTATATAGTTAATGCATATAAAGCAACGACTCCACGTACCCGCACGTCCCAAGTCAGGAAACTCCCGTGGCCCGCACCGGCATCTTCACCAAAGACCACCCGCACTACCGCTGGGTGGCGCTCTCGAACACCACGCTCGGCATGCTCATGGCGACGATCAACTCGTCGATCGTCATCATCTCGCTGCCCGCCATCTTCACCGGCATCAAGCTGAACCCGCTGGAGCCGGGCAACGTCTCGTACCTGCTCTGGATGCTGATGGGCTACATGCTCGTCACCGCGGTGCTCGTCGTGATGTTCGGCCGCATGGGCGACCAGTACGGGCGCGTGCGCATCTACAACCTGGGCTTCGTGATCTTCACCATCGCGGCCATCCTGCTCTGCCTCGACCCGTTCACCGGGGGACCGGCGGCGATGTGGCTGATCGGCTGGCGGTTCGTGCAGGGCATCGGCGGTGCGATGCTGTTCGCCAACTCGACGGCGATCCTGACGGACGCCTTCCCGGCCAACAAGCGCGGCTTCGCGCTGGGACTCAACCAGGTGGCGGCGATCGCGGGATCGTTCATCGGCCTCATCCTGGGCGGCGTGCTCGCCGAGATCGACTGGCGCATGGTGTTCTTCGTGTCGGTGCCGTTCGGCGTGATCGGCACGATCTGGTCGATCAAGTCGCTGCACGAGGTCGGCCAGAAGAACCCGGGCCGCATCGACTGGCTCGGCAACCTGACGTTCGGGATCGGGTTGGTCGCCCTGCTGACGGGCATCACCTACGGCATCCAGCCCTACGGCGACAGCAGCCAGGGCTGGGGCAACCCGTGGGTGCTCGGCTCGATCATCGGCGGCATCCTGTTGCTCGTGGCGTTCGTGTTCGTCGAGCTGAAGGTGCCGTCGCCGATGTTCGACATGCGGCTGTTCCGGATCAGACCGTTCTCGGCCGGGATCTTCGCGGGCTTCCTCGCGGCGATCGGGCGCGGCGGCCTCCAGTTCATGCTGATCATCTGGCTGCAGGGCATCTGGCTGCCGCTGCACGGCTACAGCTACGAGTCGACGCCGCTCTGGGCCGGCATCTACATGCTCCCGATCACGATCGGCTTCCTCATCGCCGGCCCGATCTCGGGCGCGCTCTCCGACCGCTTCGGCTCGCGGGGCTTCGCCACGGTCGGGCTCGTGCTGGTCGCCGCGACCTTCATCGGCCTCCTGCTCATCCCGGTGAACTTCGAGTACTGGCAGTTCGCGCTGCTCACCGGCCTCAACGGCATCGGCTCCGGCCTGTTCTCGTCGCCCAACCGCACGGCCATCATGAACAGCGTGCCGCCGAACGAGCGCGGCGCGGCGTCGGGCATGGCGGGCGTCGCCCTCAACGCGGGCAGCTCCCTCTCCATCGGCATCTTCTTCTCGCTGATGATCGCGGGCCTCTCGGTCGCGCTGCCGACCGCGCTCACGCAGGGGCTGACGTCGCACGGCGTGCCGCAGACGGTGGCCTCGCAGATCGGCAACACACCACCGGTCGGCAGCCTGTTCGCCGCCTTCCTCGGCTACAACCCCATCCAGAGCCTGCTCGCACCGACCGGCCTGCTCTCCAGCGCCAAGGTGGATGCGGCCACGCTGACGGGCAAGGAGTTCTTCCCCCAGCTCATCTCCGGCCCGTTCCACGACGGCCTCGTGATCGTGTTCCTCGCCGCGGCGATCATGAGCATCATCGGCGCCATCGCCTCGTTCGCAGGCGGAGCCAAGTATGTTCATGGAGAGGGGACCGCGGCCGAGCGGTCCACCAGCGACGAAGGCGAGGACGTGGGTGCAGCCCGAGCATGACGAGATGAACGGCCCGGACCGCGACGACGTGGCCGGACGGCTCGCGCTCGCCGTCGGACGGCTGAACCGCCGCATCCGCTCGGGCACCGGCGGGCTGAGCCACGGCCAGCTCTCCGCGCTGTCGACGATCGTCCGCACGGGGCCGCTGCGCCCCAGCGAGGTCGCCGCCGTCGAGCAGGTCGCCGCCCCGACCGTCACCCGGCTCGTCTCCGAGCTGGAGGCGCGTGGACTGGTCGAGCGCACGCCCGACCCCGACGACGGCCGTTCCTTCTTCGTCTCGGGCACCGACGCGGGCATCGAGCTGCTGCGGGAGGCGCGCTCCGACCGGGCGCGCGCCGTCACGCGCATCCTCGACGGGCTCGACCCCGCGCAGGTGGCCGCCCTGCACGCCGCGCTCCCGGCCCTCGAGGAGGCCGCGAGCATCGCGCGCCCGGACACCCCGTCGGCGCGCTGAGCCGACCGATCCGGCACTTTTCCCGTCACGCTGCGGCGGTTCCCGCGTCTCTCTGGTGAGGCGCCGTATCCCCGTCCCGCGCGCGTCTCGCCGCTGACCCCAGGAGACGCCATGGGTACCGACCTCCCTGCCGACGCACGCCTCCGCGCGCAGCTCGACCGGCTCCGCGCCGCGCTGCACCCGCCGGCCGAGCCGACCGCGGACGCGTCCCCGACCGCGGTGGAGCTGCTCGCCGTCGGGCCGGAGCCGGGCGGATTCGTCGCCGTCCGCGTCACGCACACGCCCCTGGCTCGCCCGGGATGGGGCGACGGCACGGACTGGCGGCTCACCGTCGTCGCGCTGACCGGCCTCGATGCCGAGCGCATGCGGTTCGTCCCCGTTCCCGGCGGGGTCGAGCACGACCTCCTGGAGCTGCTCGGGATGGGCCCCTCGCGTGCGGAGCGCGGCGCGCAGCTCGGCTGCACGACGGCGCACGCGCTCATCCGCGACGACCAGGGGGTCCGGCGCCCGCGATCCCGACCGGGAGGCGCGGCGGCGGCCCGCTGAGACCCCCGTCTGCAGGCCGCCGCCGTAACCGGGGATGCAGTACTGCCGCCCGGCTCATCCGGTCCGGCCTGCCATCCGGTTAGTGCGCTAACCAACGTACGGGAGTGGACGAATCTGTCAAGGGGTGTAAGCAGGGGTATGACCGTTTCCGCAGTCCTCTTCGATGTCGACGGCACGCTCGTCGACTCCAACTACCTGCACGTGGACGCGTGGCAGCGCGCCTTCGACGAGTGCGGCGTGCACGTGGACGCCTGGCGCATCCACCGTGCGATCGGCCAGGACTCCGACCGTCTGCTCCGTTCGCTGGTGGGCGAGCGCGACGACGACTGGGTCGCGCGCGCGACGGACCTGCACTCCCGCAACTACCGCGGCATGGCGTCCCGCCTCGCCGCCTTCGAGGGAGCCGCCGACCTGCTGCGCGCGCTGCGCGACGCCGGCGTGCAGACGGTGCTCGCCACCTCCGCCCCCGACGACGAGCTCGACCTGCTGCTGGAGGCGCTGGACGCCGGCGACGCGGTGACCGCCACGACCTCGGCCGATGACGTCGACGACGCCAAGCCCGACCCCGGCATCCTGCAGGTCGCGCTCGACCGGGTCGGCGCTACCGCGGACCAGGCGATCATGATCGGCGACGCGGTGTGGGATGCGCGCGCCGCCCAGCGAGCCGGGGTGCGCTCGATCGGGGTGCGCTCCGGCGGAAGCGGAGCCGACGAGCTGACCGAGGCGGGTGCCGCCCTGGTCTACGACGACCCGGCCGACCTCCTGCGCCACCGGGACGAGTGGCTCAGATCGTCGTGACGCTGACGCGGTCCTTGCCGGCGTCCTTCGACGCGTACATCGCCTTGTCGGCGAAGCGGAAGATGTCGGCCGTCGAGAGCGGGTCGCGCCCGGCCGGACGGTAGACCGCGACGCCGATGCTCGCGCTGATCGCGCGCTCGTCCGCGATGCCGAGCAGAGGAGCGCGGATCGCGGCGCGGATGCGTTCGGCGATCGCCTCGGCCGCCACCTCGTCCGCGCCCTCGCACACGATCAGGAACTCGTCGCCGCCGAACCGGCCGACCACGTCGCCCTGCCGGATGTTCGCATTCAGCCGGCTCGCCACCTCCCGGAGCACCTCGTCCCCGACCCCGTGGTCGAAGACGTCATTGATCTCCTTGAAGCCGTCGAGGTCGACGAAGATCAGCGCGATGGGGGTGCGGGCCTCGGTCGCCGTCGCCAGCGCGTCGCTGAGGCTGCTGCGCAGGGCCGTGCGGTTCGCCAGGCCGGTCAGCGGGTCGTGCAGGGCGTACGCCTCCAGCAGCGCCTGCAGCCGGATGCGGCGGAGCACCTGCGCGGCCTGGCGGGCGAGCGCGTAGTGCAGATCGGTCTGGAGGTCGTCGAGCCCGCGCGCCCGGCCGAAGAAGCAGGTGATCGCCCCGATCACCTGATCCCCGTCGAGCAGGGGCGTCACGGTGATCTCGGCCACCCGCGCCTCCTCGAGGGTCGCGACGAGCTGCTCGTCCTCCTCCTCGTCGGTCCGCAGCACGAGGATGTGCTCGTCGAGCTCGCGGTCGCCGAGCAGGGCGTGCAGGTCGACGGGCTCCGTCCCTCCCGCGAGCACGAAGCCGCCCGCCGTCGCGAAATGGACCGCGGAGTCCGCGGCGGAGAAGGCGTGCCGGGCGCCCGCCGCGAGCATCACGGCGAGCTCGTCCTCGGTGTCGCAGCCCGCGAAGGCCGCCGAGGCCTCCTGCAGCGCGCGCGTGCGGGCCTCCGACTCCTCGGCGGCGCGGCGGGCGGCGAGCAGCTGCCGCTCCCAGTCCTCGCGCCGGCTGGCGTCGAACACGGCCACGTCGATCCGCTCGAGGGCGCCGTCCGCATCCGTCACCGTCGTGGAGTTCATCAGGGCGGGCAGCCGAGTGCCGTCGGCGGCGATCACGTTCACCGCGACCTCGTGCACCTCGCCGTCGAGCAGCAGGACGGGCAGCTGGCGGGTCTCGTAGAAGATGCGGCTCCCGGGGTCGAGGAGCTCGGCGAACGTCCGGCCGGCGAGCTGGTCGCGGGAGTACCCGGTCCAGGCCGCGAGGGCGGCGTTCGCCCGGGTGATGCGCCCCTCCGGATCGGTGGTGAGCAGGCCGCAGGGCGCCGCGACGTAGAGCGCGGCCAGATCGTCCGTCGTCATCGCGTCGCGGTGACCTCGACGAATGCGCGGAGCGCGGACTCGACCTCCTGCGGCGACGACAGGTGGGGGCAGTGCCCGGTCGCGTCGAGCTGCACGAAGGTGCTGCCCGCGATGTTCTCGTGCACGTGCCGGCCCACCTCGACGGGCGCGATGATGTCGTCCGAGCTCTGGAGGATCAGCGTCGGCACGGTGACCTTGGCGAGGTCGCGGCGGTTGTCCGACAGGAACGTCACCTGGGCGAACTGCCGCGCGATCTCGGGGTCGGTGCGGCAGAAGCTCTCGGTGAGCTCGTCGCCGAGCTCCGGGAAGCCGGGATTGCCCATGATCTGCGGCGCGAGCGTCGCCGACCAGTTGAGGTAGTTGCGGTCCAGGGCGTCGAGCAGGCCGTCGATGTCCTCCTGACTGAAGCCGCCGCGGTAGCCGTCGTCGTCGACATAGCGCGGCGACGGGGAGACCAGCGCGAGCGCGCCGAAGAGATCGGGCCGGCGGATCGCCGCGAGCACGCCGATCATCGAGCTGACCGAGTGGCCGACGAAGACCGCATCGGTCAGACCGAGCTCCTCCGCGATCTCGATCACGTCGTCGGCGTAGCCGTGCAGGGAGTCGTACTTGCCGGCGTCGTACGCGGCGAGATCCGACCCTCCCGAGCCGACCAGATCGAACAGCACCACCGGGTGCTCCGCCTCGAAGGCGGGCGCGACCAGGCGCCACATCTCCTGGCTGCAGCCGAAGCCGTGCGCGAACATCATCGGCCGGCCGGTGGCGGCACCGCTCACGCGGACGTTGTTGCGACGCTGCACGGGTGTGGCGTCGATCTCGTCGGAGGCGACGAAGGTCATGCGGCTCCTCGGTGGGCGGCCCGGCACTACTACAGGGCGACTCGGGTCGGACGCTTTCTATTATCCGGTGCGGAATCCGCGGGCGGGAGGGATAGAGACGGGAGCCGGATCGGTGTATACACCCCTTTAGGACGATTGCAACCCCCGTTGACTCTCGGATGCGGATCGGGAACGATCGCATATATGTCGTTGATCCGTGAGTCGAGCAGCATCGAGCGCCTCGTCGCCGAGCTGCCCGTCGCGGTGGAGGACGAGCAGATCGTCCCCTTCTTCCAGCCCCAGATCTCGGTGCCGACCGGACGCGTCGTGGCGGCCGAGCTGCTCGGCCGCTGGCGGCATCCCGAACTGGGCTTCGTGCCGCCTGCGGTCTTCATCCCGATCGCGGAGCGCACCCGCGCCATCCACCAGCTCGGCCGGCAGATGCTCCGCGCCGGCTGCCGGGCCGCCGTGTCGTGGCAGCGCAAGGGACGGCCGCTGGACGTCGCCGTGAACGTGGCGCCCTCGCAGCTGGCGACCGAGGAGTTCTACCTGAGCGTCCGCGAGGAGATCGACACCTCGGGGATCGACCCGACCCGCCTCACCCTGGAGGTCACGGAGGAGACGGTGATCGCCGATCCCGCGCTCGTCGCCGAACGGCTCGACGGGTTGCGCGACCTGGGCGTCGTCGTCTCCATCGACGACTTCGGAGCCGGTCACTCGTCGCAGCGCCGGGTGCTCGACCTGCGCGCGTCCGAGCTGAAGCTCGACCGCCGCCTGGTGGCGCCGGACGACGCAGAGCGCTCCATCGCCACCGTCATCGACTTCGCGCACGAGCGCGGCATCCGCACCGTGGGTGAAGGCGTGGAGACGCGAGCCCAGCTCGACCGGCTGCGCGCCCTCGGCTGCGACCGAGCACAGGGCTACCTCATCGCCCAGCCCGCCGACGAACAGCAGTTCGGCGCGTGGCTGCGCGAGTACGCCCGGGCCTAGCGGTCCCGGGCGCGCGGACGGACCGGACGGCTCAGAGGCTGTCGAGGTCCGCGTCGGGCTCGACGATCCCGGAGTCGGCGGAGCCGTCTCCGCCGACGTCGATCTGCGTCCACACCACCGGCATGCCCGGGGAGAACAGGATGTCGACGCCGGGACCTCCGCGCAGCGGCGGGATGTTGACGTAGCCGCCGCCGGCCTTGACCGCCTCGAGGATCTTCGTGCGCAGCTCCGTCACCGGCTCCGGCAGGAAGTAGTCTTTTCCATCCACGGTGAGCCGGTTGACGATCATGTGCGGGAGTACCTCCGGAAGCTGGGTGCGGGTCGTTGCATCGACTGTACCGCGCCTCGTGCCGAGCGTCGCCCGGGGCGGGTATCCTGCCAGGAGGCGCCACACCCGTCCCGGCGCCGCTGAAAGGCTTGGCTGTGGGAACACTCGCGTACAACGGTGAGAGCTTCGAGATCGACGACCGGGTGCTGACGCACCTGCAGATCGTCATCAGCACGAAGCTCCGGCGCGGGGAGAACTTCTTCCTCTCCTGGCCGCTCCCGGTCGAGCGCGGCAGCGGACGCCACGCCATCTGGGTGGACAACGGCGTGCCGATCCACATCTACTACAGCGGCTCCCGCGCCATCAGCATCAACCGCGACTGGATCGAGTCGATGATCGTCGCCGCCGGCCGCGCCTCCGGGCTCGTCATCACGGACGAGTCGGCCGGCAACGAGGGGCCCTCCGGCTCCTGACCGGCGTCGGTCGCCCGCGGGTCAGCGGGCGACCAGCACGAACACCGCGGCGGTCACCGCCCAGCCCGCGAGGGTGAAGACGGTGTCGCGCACGCGCCAGCGCGACGGCGTCCGCTCCGTGCGGGTGGGATGCGCGCCGAACGCGCGCGACTCCATCGCCAGCGCCATCCGGTCGGCGTGCCGGATGCTCGACGCCAGCAGCGGCACGACCGCCGCGAACGACCGGCGGAACGCGGCGACCGGCCCACGTCCCGGGGCCACGCCGCGCACGCGCTGCGCCTGCCGGATCAGCGTCAGCTCGGCGCCGAACCGCGGAACGAACCGGTACGCGGCGACGGCCGTGTAGCCGATGCGGTACGGGATGCGCAGCTGCGCCACGAGCGCCCGCGCGAGGTCCGGCCCCGTCGTCGTGAGGCCGCCGACGAGCGCGAGGACGACGAGGGCCGTCAGGCGCAGGGCGGTCGCGAACCCGACGGCGAGCGCACCCGCCGTGTAGTCGAACGCGCCGATCGAGAAGAGCGCCGTGCGATCGGCGACGCGCGACGGGTCCGTCCAGAACCCGAAGCTGATCGCCATCACCAGCACGACCACGGGCACCCCCACGAGCAGGGCGGCCAGCACTCCGGGCCGCAGCCGTGCCCCGACGAGCAGGAGCAGCATCCCGAGCAGCAGGAGCACGAGCGGGGTGACCACGTCCCGGGTGAAGAGCAGGGCGACCCACGCCGGAACGACCGCGGCCACCTTCGCGAGCGGGTTGAGGTGGTGCAGGAACCGGCCGGCGGGCGGCGCCCCGGTGCCGTAGGGGTCGGCGGCGAGGAAGGTCACGGCGCTCCTCCCGGCAGGTCGCGCAGCCGGGTGGCACCGCGCACCGCCGCGGGCACGCGCGGATCGGCGAGCGCGCGGACGAGTGGAGGCTGGCGCAGCCCCGAGCGCTCCAGCAGGGCGGCGTCGCGCAGGATGGCCGCCGTCGCGCCGAACGCGACGACGCGACCGTCGTCGATCACGGCGACGTGCGAGGCGTACTCGGCGGCCAGCCCCAGGTCGTGCGTCACGACGACGACCGTCGTGCCGGCGGCGTTGAGCGCGGCCAGCAGCTCCAGCAGCTCGGCCGCGCGGGCCCGGTCCTGGCCGAACGTCGGCTCGTCGAGCACCAGCAGCGGGGCGCCCGCGATCAGCGCCGTCCCGACCGAGAGCCGTCGCTTCTGGCCGCCCGAGAGGAGGAAGGGGTGCGCGTCGCGCTGGGCGCCGAGACCGAGCGTCGCGAGCATCCGCTCGACCCGCTCGTCGATCTCCGCGGCGGGGCGGTGCTGCTGGCGGAGGCCGTAGGCGAGCTCGTCGGCGACGGTGTGGACGACGAACTGGTGCTCGGGGTTCTGGAAGACGAAGCCGACCGTCGCGGCGAGCGCGCCCGCCGACGCACGGGCCGGGTCGACCCCCTCGGTGCCGGCGCGGCCGAGGGCCACCGTGCCACGGGGCGGTCGCAGCACGCCCGCGATCGCCTGGACGAGGGTGCTCTTGCCGGCGCCGTTCGGGCCGACGATCGCGACGAAGTCGCCCGGCGCGATGCGGAGGGAGACGTCGTGCAGCACCTCCCGGCGTCCGCGGCGGAGGGTGAGGCGGGAGACGGCCACGGCGGGGGCGTCCGCCGGGGCGGGGGTGTCCGCCGGGACGGGAGCGGCGGGCGGGGCGGGGGTGGCGGTGGCCGTCGCGGCCGGTTCGGCTCCCGTCGCGCCGAGGGGGCCGTCCACGGACGCCAGCCCCGCGGTGAGGTCCTCGGGCGTGAGGGGCAACGGGTCGAGCGTCAGGCCGGCGCCGCGCAGGCGCAGAGCGGCGAGCGTCGCGGTCGGCAGCCAGACGCCCAGGGCGGCCAGCTCCTTTGCCCGCTCGCGCAGCACCGTCGCGGCCGGGCCGTGGGCGACGGGCCGGCCGTCGGCATCCAGCACCAGCACCGTGTCGACGATGCCCATCGCGGCGTCGAGGTTGTGCTCGACCAGCACGACGGACCGCCCGGAGTCGTCGGCCACCAGCTCTCCCAGCAGCCGGTACACCTCCTCGGCGCCCGCGGGATCGAGGTTCGCGGTGGGCTCGTCCAGCACCAGGAGGGGGGCGTCCAGCGCCAGCGCGCACGCGATCGCCAGGCGCTGCTTGCCGCCGCCGGAGAGGGTGTCGGGATCGTCGGCCCGGCGCTCCCAGAGCCCCACCGCCCGCAGTGCCCGCTCCGCGCGCGCGAGCACCTCGGCGGCGGGCACGAGGCGGTTCTCGGGGCCGAAGCACACCTCGTCCAGCACCGTCGCGGTCACCAGCTGCGCGTCGGGATCCTGGAACACCATCCCCACGTGCTCGCTGAGATCGGCCACGCGCGCGCCCGCCGTGTCCACGCCGGCGACGGCGACCGTGCCCTCGAGCGTCGCCGGGACCGCGTGCGGCACCAGGCCGTTCAGCGCGAGCGCCAGCGTCGACTTGCCGCAGCCACTCGGCCCGAGCACGAGCAGCACCTCGCCCGGCGCGACGGCGACATCCACCCCGTCCGGCGTCCACGTCTCGCCGCCCTCGTGCCGGATGCGCACCCCCTGCACCCGCAGAGGCGCGGGCCCCGCCGTCACGGCGGTCAGGCGGCCATCATCGGCAGCGGGCCGGCGTCGCTGCGGCGCGGACGCACGATCGGCAGCTGCAGTCCGCGGCCGGCTCCGGTGCGGTCGAGCCCGGCGGCGACGACGCGACCGAGCCAGGTGAAGAGGATGGGGCTGACGACGAACAGCCCGATGTGCACGACCTGCACCCACGGCTCCGCCAGGTCGGCGCCCTGCGCGATGAAGACGCCGAACCCGAAGATCAGGCCGGCGATGGTGACCGCCACGTAGAACAGCCACGCCCTCCAGTACCGGTACAGCGTGATCGCGAACGGCACCTCCTGCAGCAGCCCGATCGAGCCGGCCGCCATGACGGCCGCGAACCCGATCGGCTGGAACGGCACCGACACCAGCCCGGCGATCACCGACGTGATCAGGGCTACCCCGCCGCGGCGCAGCAGCGCCTGGGCGATCACGCCCGGCAGGAAGTACACGCCGATCACCGCGCCGTAGAACATCGGGGCCGCCGCGGCGACCGTGCCCGAGATGTAGGCGGAGATCGAGAAGACGATGCCGCCGGCCACGCCGATGGCGGCGCAGGTGAGGAGGAGTCGCGTGCTGATGTTCTTCATGTCGCCTTCAGCCTAGAGAGGCAAGGCTAGCCTTACAAGCCGACCGCGAGGTCCCCGGCCTTTCGCCGAGGTTCACGACGTGGCGCCCATTCCGGCCGGAATGAGCGCCACGACGTGAACTTCGGCTCAGGGGCGGCGCGGTGGACGGGGCGGACGCGGCGGACGGCGCGAGGCGACGACGGGGTGGGCTCCCGTGTATCCCTCGCGCTTCTGGGCGATCTCGAGGATGCGGCCGCGCTGCGCGTACCAGCCGATGATCAGCAGCGGGATGATGACCACG
>Ga0153921_1000276_pt1 | contig 32319 bp, 16 predicted proteins | sample TSNJ005MetaG_FD_104691 | JGI IMG/M metagenome (GOLD analysis project Ga0153921, IMG submission 104691) | Attine ant fungus gardens microbial communities from New Jersey, USA - TSNJ005 MetaG | ecosystem: Host-associated > Fungi > Mycelium > Unclassified | place: USA: New Jersey, Brendon T. Byrne... | reverse complement strand
TGTTGCCGGGATGACAAATGATATTAAATTGATATGTCTTTTGGTTTTGTTTATTGGTTTTATATCATGGCACTCTATTAGAAAAGCTAAAAATATTTCTCCGGTTGTAGCCTTAAGAGATGGTGTCGAAAACTTTAACTTTAGAAAAAACTATTTTCCTTTGAATGATACGGTGTTCCCATTGAATCTGGCAATGGCAGGGAAAATGTTTATGAATAACAGGAAACAAAATAGTATGATGATAATCATTGTAGCTGCTTGCATACTAGCCTCGGCTTTTTCAATTACTCTGTTTACCAATACAGTTTTAAAACGGGAAGGATTGCTGCAAATAAGTGGAGTAGAAGATTTTTCAGCTATATTACTGCTTCATGATAGTAAAGAGCTGGATAAAATGGCGGAAAAAATCGAATTGGTTCAGGGGGTCAGTACTTCCATGAAGGCGATTGGACCCGGAGGTGATATGTTGCTATGCGATGATCACGTAAATTCGAGGCTAACAGTATATAGCGACTATGGGAACTTAAAAAGAAACAACTTAATTGATGGCAGATACCCAATTCATGATAACGAAGTTGCTGTATCTGGCGCGATATCTAAAATGTTAAGTAAAACTACAGGGGATTATGTCACAGTAGAAAATGTATATCAAAAGGGAGAGAATCGAAAAGAATATCTTATTACAGGGCTTACACAAGGAAGCTATTCGGGAGGTTTGGATATATTTATGTCCATGAAAGGGCTGAAGCAAATTAATGCAGATGCCCAGTGGCAATCCATTTATATATATCTTGATGAAGAAGCAAACATTGATAATTTCATACAGGAAACACGGCAATCTTACGGAAATCAAATATCTTATATAGAAGATTTCCAAAGGCTATTTGATAAACAATTTCACTCCAACGTGGCTAACATAGGCATTATGGTTTTTTCTATTCTGATAATTACGATTGCAATTGTTTTATTGATAGTTGTATTGCTGACAAAGTCGGTGTTTTTAGACTATCGACATCGCTTTGGTATTATGAAAGCCATTGGTTTTACTCCGGGGCAGATCATGAAACAAGTTGCAGCCAGCTGTGTGCCGGTTGTTGCGATTGGAGGATTTTTAGGATATTTATTATCTTTGATATTGATAGACAACATTATTCTCATGATGTTTCAAGGCATGGGGGTGTATAAAATTAATTTTGTAATTCCAACAGTGTATATTTCTGGCTTTGTTTTAGGTATCTGCGTCTTATCTTATGCAGTATCTGCACTGTCAGTATGTAGAATGAAGGAGAACTCTGCTGTGGAGTTGATTAGGGGAAAAGAATAATGCTTATAAGCCCTTGAATTAAAGGACAAAACTTCTCGATATTTTGCGATATTCTCTTGGTAAAAAACCTGTGATTTTGTGGAATTGTTTTGCAAAACTTTCAGATCTTTTATATCCAACAGCTTGTGAAACCTCAGAAATACTTAATTCGGTACCGATGAGCAGATGTTGAGCGTGATCTATTCTTGTTTTTATGATGTAGTCCGTAATGCTGCATCCGAAATACTCTTTAAACAGAGTTTTTAATTTCGTGTTTCCCATACATGCTATTTTGCATAGCTTTTCCTGGGCGATAGGAAGGCTTATATGATGATTAATATAGGCTGTAACAGCCTTTAAATTTTCTTCATCTTTTTTATTAATGGTAATAGTTTTGCTGCGGCGTTGATTTCTTTTTGCCTCATCAAAAATCAGTGCAAGTGCTTCTAATACCTTTCCTTCATAAAATAATTTTGCTGCAAGACCACGACTGGAATAGGTTGCGATTTGTTTAAGTAGAGCCACTAATGGAGGAAAATCTACGCCGGTCATCATCCAATTAAATGCGTTTTGGGGATCAATATATTCACCACATAATTTTTCTTTCAGGTAATTATTATAAAAATCCGGCATGATACTAATACTAACAGAACGAATCGAAATATTTTTATGGTAAATGGCTTGAAAAGTCCTGCCAGTCCTGCCGACATATCCCCGCAGGCTGTTAGGTGATAACTGTCTGTAAGGATGTAACTCCTCACCGGAAACCGAAAAATAGTATTGGACAGCAAAAAAGTCTGACTCTGAAGACTCAAGAAAAAAATCATCATAAAAGCAAAAATCTTGTTTTTGAATAACGAATGTATCCTTATTAATATAGTTCCAAAAATATCCTTTTCCTTTGTCATGGGGGAGTGTATAGTAAAACTCCCCATCCTCAACTCTAGATCTTTCAATATCTAAAATAAATCCCCCTACCGGGATTATTTTCTGATAAAGCTTTGTAACTTCTCCCATATTCCGTTCCTCCTCTCTTAAAATACGCCGATTAGTCGGGAAAATACGGCCGTAAGACTTTTGCAGATAGAACGTGTTGCTATTTGAATTTATCTGATATATAATCAAGCACACGCGAGTTAGTCCCGGCTAATTCCAAATATACCATAGATATAGATGATTTGCAACATTTAATAGAAAGGAAAGATTAAAGATGAGTTTCAAGGGATTTAAGCCAGGAGTACATATTTTGATCTTGCAAATTATCATTACGGCTATTTTGGGATTTTATTTAAATAGTCAAGCTGCTGTAACCGGACTTTTTTTATCAGTTAATTTTCTCCTTATATATTGGTATGGTGCAGTTGTGTTCCTAAAAAGGCTTGTTTTCTATACCATATTAAATGGGGTGGTAATTGGACTTACCATGGTTCAGATGCCGATTTTATCCTGGCTCTTTCCTTCGTTTATTATGATGATTATTAAAATATATCCAGTATCTTTATTGATTAAGCTAATGATTGACAAAGCGCCAATGAATGAATTGCTTTATTCACTGGAGATACTTCATGTCCCAAAGTCGCTGTCAATTCCTACTATGGTAGTTTATCGGTATGTACCGACTGTTTTTCGTGAAATCCGCTATATTAACGAGAGCTTGACAATGAGAGGATTGAATTTATCTTTTTCTAATCTGAACAGAATTATAAAAACCTTAGAAAATTATATAGTACCGCTGCTTTTTCGAAGTGATAAGATTGCAGAAGAGCTAGCGGCAGCTTCTCTTTGCAAGGGGTTAAGCGTGAAGCGTAAGCGTACGTGCTGTACAGATGTAAGGTTTGCAATGACAGATTTTATCTATTTGATTTGTATGATATTAGTTGTTGGGGCACTACTTTTTCTAAATCGATTAAATACTTAATGGATGTGATATAACATGAATAATTTAGATGATGAGATTAAATTCAATGAATTTGGTTTTACATATGACAATGATGGTAATCGGGGTATATATGATATTAACCTCTCCATTCAGGAGGGAGAATTTGTGGTACTGACTGGCCCCAGCGGCTGTGGGAAAACTACTTTGACACGATGTATGAATGGGTTGATTCCGGATTTTTATGAAGGTAAAATCAAAGGCAGCTGTCATGTCTGTGGGATGGAAATTTCCCATCATGAGACAGGAGACTATTCGGCGCGGGTGGGAAGTGTTTTTCAAGATCCCCGATCACAATTCTTTACTATGCATGTCAAAACAGAAATTCCTTTTCCAAGCGAAAATCTGGGAATGCCGATGACATTAATACAAGAGCAATTTCGTAATACAACTGAGCAGCTGAATATATCAGATCTTCTAGAGAAGAGTATCTTTGAACTATCAAGCGGTGAAAAACAAAAAATTGCAATTGCATCAGTTTATAATGCTGAGGTAGGTATCTATGTGCTTGACGAACCTTCTGCTAACTTAGATGAAATCGGTACTGAGCAATTGCGGCAGCTCTTAGAACAATTAAAAGAACAGGGGCGTACAGTCATTATTTCCGAACATAAGCTGTATTATCTGAGGGAACTGGCTGACCGGGTAGTACTTATGCACAAGGGCAAAATCAAAGAAATTTTAAGCGGAAAAGATTTTGCAGACAATAATTATGAATGGTTCAAGAAAAATAGTCTCCGCCAGATTAATCTCAAAGATGTAACGGGGCAGCCTGGCGTATTTGGAGCAGAGCGTGAGGATAGTATACGGATTAAGGCAGATCATCTATCGTTCAAATATCCCCGTGATCAGCTGCTCTGGAAAAATGCCTGTTTTGAGAGCACTGGTGGTGATATTATCGGGATTATTGGAAAAAACGGAGTGGGAAAATCCACTTTAATCCGGGTTCTGATGGGATTGGAAAAACAAACAAGCGGGAAAATCAGCATGTTTAATAGATACGCCTCTAAGCAGCAGCGCCGAAAAAAATCCTTTTATGTTATGCAGGATGTAGACTATCAGTTTTTTGAAGGAAGTGTTCTAAACGAGATGGTATCTGGATACGAGGATGATCCAAAGGTATATGAAAGAGCTAAGCTGATACTAGAAAAGTTCTCTTTGGCTGCATATCAGGATGTCCATCCATCGACTCTGTCAGGAGGGCAGAAACAGCGTCTCTCAATTGCATTATCTTGTATGAGCGATATGCCATTTTTATATTTTGATGAGCCAACCAGTGGCCTAGATGCCGAGAATATGAAAATGGTTGCAGAAACAATTAAACAACAGGCATTAGCTGGGAAAATCGCTTTTGTCATTACCCATGATTATGAATTTGCAGTATCGTTGTTTACTTCATTATTGATTGTAAAGGACGATCATACCATTAGACAGGTTGACACCAGTCAATATGCCCCAACCTTATTAAAGAAAATATTTCAAGTGGAGTAAAAGTATTATGTCTGTCAAAACAAAAGAAAGTAAGAAAATTCGTGATTTGATTCGGATCGGGGTATTCAGTGCTTTGTGGATCGCAATTAGCTGGATCATCGCATGTACCATTGGATTTTTTCCACCGATTTTAATGATATTACCATGTGTTCTTGCCCTTGGCGGGGCGGTGATTCTGGTTGTAATGCTGGCAAAAGTAAATACCCGCGGCGGCATCATGATATCATCCTTTCTCTTTGGTATCTGTCTTTTTTCAATGGTACCATATGGAATGCTTTTTTTCTGCACTTTTGCCGGAGGTATTATTGGTGAAATAATTTACAATATTGCTGAAAAAAAAAGCAAAGCAACAAAAATTATTGGAATTACCTTACCAATGCTTGGTATAGCGCTGGGTGAATATATCCCACTGTGCTATATGCAGGATGCGTTCCGCAGTTTCTATGCCAAAAAAATCACCAGTCCAATTGGCGATGCTGCTATGGAGCTTATCAATATACCGCTTGTTATTATTCTGGTTATAGTTACTATTATTTGCTCTGTTGCGGGATATTTCTGGGGAGAACGAATTATCAATAAAAGAATGAAAAATGAAAATATAAAGAACCAGTAATACTTTATATCATGGCCCAATGGCTGTAAACAATATTGAGCGGGTTGTTCCTGAAACAATAAATAGTCAAAACTTATCTTACTTTATGAACGATTTACATATCTGGATGATCTGCGGCGGGAAAGAACGGACATTAGAAGAATTCAGCAGCTTAATGATTCAGGCCGGACTCAAGATTGTCAGCAAAGAGGACTTGAATGATAACACCAGTTTGTTAGAGGTTTGGAGGAGCTCAATGAGTAAAGGCATTATCAGCACAATAATGAAATTCGCAGGAAATTGTAAAGGAAAGATGTTTTTGTCAGTTATCTTTTCACTACTCAGCGTTGCAGCCGGATTCGTTCCTTATGTTGCCATATATCGGCTAATGGTAGAATTCATAGGTGATCAGGTGGATTTAGAACGTATTATGATATGGAGCCTGCTGTGTCTGACGGGTTATTTGTTAAAGCAGATTTTCTTTGAGATATCAACAACTTTGTCACACATGTCAGCATATACGATACTTGAAACAATTCGCTTGCAGCTGACTGATAAGCTTCTCAAACTGCCGTTGGGATATGTAATTAATAAGCCGATCGGTAATCTGAAAAGTGTAATTATCGACCGGGTTGAGACTATTGAATTGCCATTAGCTCATCTGATACCGGAAGGGGTGGGGTATATTGTAGCACCAATAGGGGTATTTATCTATATGCTCAGCATTCACTGGGGGATGGCACTGGCTTCGCTTATTACAATCCCAATAGTATTGCTCACAGCCGGACCAGCAATGAGTGGGGTTAATGCAAAGTACGATGAGTATATGAAAACAAATAATCATATGAATAGCGTTATTATTGAGTATATTGAAGGTATCGAAGTGATTAAAATATTCAATCAGTCTGAGAAATCATATGAAAAATACCGCCGGGTAATTCGTGAGTTTTGTGATTTGACGGTAGCATGGTATAAAAAATTATGGGTTAGCGGGAATCTCCTTTCATCCGTAATGCCATCTACATTACTGGGCGTGATGCCGATGGGCATGTATTTATATAGGAAAGGCACATTGTCGCCGGCAGAGCTGGTGCTTTGTATCGTTTTATCGATGGGATTAATAGCCCCGATGATGGGCTTTTCCACATATATTAACGCATTAAAAATTATTCAATATGCGGTCGCGGAGACAGATGAAATTTTGCAGCTGGAAGAGTTGTCAGATGCGGAATCAAATGTGAAGCTTAATGGGTATTCGATTAAATTTGATCAGGTATCTTTTCATTATCTGGAAGATGATGACGAGAATGATATGGCCTTGAAGAATGTCGATCTGTTTGTAAAAGAAGGAGATTTTACTGCTCTGATTGGACCATCAGGCGGAGGTAAATCAACTGCGGCCAGACTTATTGCCCGGTTTTGGGATACCAGTGGGGGCAAGATAACCATCGGTGGCGTGGATATAAAAAAGATTCCATTATCACAACTGTCACATATCATCAGTTATGTTTCACAGGATAATTATTTATTCAACTGTTCACTGCTTGAAAATATTCGCCTGGGTCGTCCTGATGCCAGTGATGAAGAGGTCTGTGAGGCAGCTCGCAAGGCAATGTGCCATGAATTCATCATAAAACTGGAGCAAGGATATGAAACAATGGCAGGAGAGGCAGGCGATAAGCTTTCAGGAGGCGAGAAACAGCGTATTTCGATCGCCAGAATGATCCTGCGGGATGCGCCGATCGTGATTCTTGATGAGGCGACGGCATTTACCGATCCGGAGAACGAAGATAAGATTCAACAGGCAATCAAGGAGCTGACAGCTGGAAAAACATTGTTGGTGATAGCCCATAGACTTTCTACCATTAAGGATGCAGATCAAATTGTCATCTTGAAAAATGGAAAGGTTTTGCAGCGGGGAACACATCAAGGCCTTCTTGAGGGCTCTGATTTATATAAGAATATGTGGAATGCACATATTGGCGTGAAAAAATGGGGAATCAGCCAGTAGTGGAAAGGGCGATATTATGTTACGAATTGTAAGAAGAATCCTGGATTGGACGGGAGCATATAAGAGAAGAATCTATGTTGGCTTTGTATTTGCTTTTATCAGCGGGCTCTTTATGACAATGCCGGTCGTCCTTGCTGCAAACGGTTTAGGGGTGATCCTTAGAGATCTGACCGGGGCAAAGGCGATAACTGGTAAAGATATATTTATGGTGCTGGGGCTAATGATAATTGCGGTTATCGGCAGGTTTATCTTTTCCTATTTGAGGTCTTTGTTTCAGGATACCGTTGGATATGAACGGTTAGCGGAACAGCGTATTAAGATTGGCAATATATTGAAACGCGTACCGTTAGGATTTTTTCATGAAAATTCCACCGGCGAACTGGTATCGGCGGTAACGACCGACCTGTCATTTATGGAGCTGCATGCCATGAATATGGTTGATCGTGTGGTTAATGGCTATATTACCATTATCGCAATGATCTGCTTTTTGCTGTATTATAGCAAAACGGCGGCAGTAATTGCGGTCGCGGGCTTATTGTTGTCGGCGCTGTTTCTATATCTTATGGGGCGCAGGAGCAGGGTGAATTCACTTGTGAATCAGACTTCTCAGGATACCATGATTGCTGCGACTATTGAATATTTAAGAGGAATTGCTTTAGTAAAGTCGTTTAATCAGGAAGGAGTTACGGCGGGACAGATTCGCAGCGCATATCAAAAAAGCAAAGATATTAATATCAAAATTGAAAAGGAATATGCTTTCTTCAATTTATTTCACATTCTTTCATTAAAGGCAGCGGCGGTAGTTATTATTGCAGTGTCGGCATATCAGTCCCTGACAGGAGGTATGCCTTTGGAGACATTGGTGTTCTTAGCAATCCTTTCATTTGTGATATTTTCCAGTGCTGAAAATCTGAGCGGTGCGGCGCATGTTCTGGAAGTAATTAATAATACGCTTGATAAATTGGAAAAGATTGAAGGTGCAGATTTTATTGATGAGCAAGGAAAAAACATTCACCCAGAAACGATGGATATCGAGTTTCAGGATGTTTCATTTGCATATGAAAAGAAGCGTGTTGTCAACCATGTCAGCTGCAGCTTTAAACAAGGCAGCGTTACTGCGATAGTAGGACCTTCGGGAAGCGGTAAAACAACAATGTGTAACTTAATAAACCGCTTCTATGATGTTAATCAGGGAGCAATATTGCTGGGCGGTCATGATATTAGAGAATTTACTTGTGATAGTCTGCTGAAACAGACGAGCATGGTCTTTCAAAATGTATATTTGTTTAATGAAACAATTGCGGACAATATTAAATTTGGTAAACCGGATGCTACTTATGATGAAATCGTAGCTGCAGCAAAAAAAGCCCGGTGCCATGATTTTATTATGAAACTGCCGCAGCAGTATGATACCGTAGTGGATGAGTCAGGGGCATCGCTGTCAGGAGGTGAAAAACAGCGTATCTCAATCGCCAGGGCAATTTTAAAGGATGCTCCCATTATTATTCTGGATGAAGCAACCTCAAGTATTGATCCGGAAAATGAATTTTTAATCCAGCAGGCATTAACTGAGCTGACCAGAGGGAAGACGGTAATAACTATTGCCCATCGCCTGGCTACTATTGAAAATGCTGATAACATTCTGGTTATGGATGAGGGATACTTGGTACAGCAGGGGAAACATAACCAGTTGATTGAAGAGGAGGGCATTTATAAAAACTTTATTTCAATACGGAAAAATGCTGAGGGCTGGACATTGGGTACTAATTAAGAAAAAAATGATGTGGTTAAAAAGTATTTTGATTCCATCATAAGCATAGCAGAAGAACAATCAGAGAAAAGAGGATAATATCAATGGAGACTAATATTGACTATCAGAAGATACTAAGAGATTATCGAGATAATGGTGTGGTTTTAGAGGCTGACCTGGGGAAACTGCGTTACAAAAGCAGAAAAGGTGCATTAACACCCGAACAGCTTGAGTTTATCAAATTACACCGGGATGAATTGATAAAGGTACTTGAAGTGAAGAGTGATACAGCAGATTTCCCATTGACAGATATACAATCGGCGTATTTACTTGGCCGGCGGGAGTCGTTTCATTATGGCGGTGTTAACTGCCAAATTTATATGGAGTTGGATTATGCTGACTTGGAGTTAGCAGAAACAAACTATGCGTGGAATGCCTTAATTCAAAAACACGAAATGCTTCGTGCGATTATTCAGGATAACGGCAATCAGCTGATTCAGGAAACCGTACCGGATTATCGGCTTGAATATAGTGATCTATCAGGTGATGGCGATCAAAGCAAGCTGGAGTCGGCGAGAGAAGGATATCTTGGGTGGCAGTCAGAAATCGGAGCATGGCCTTTCTTTAAGCTGGGTTTGACAAAACTGCCGAAACAGACAATACTGCATATCTGCTTTGATTTTTTGATTGTAGACTGGACCAGCATCTGGATATTAATCCGTGAGTTTGAACAGCTGTATTTTAATCCGGCACAGTTTAATGCGGATAATCAACTTACTTTCCGAGATTATTTAAGGTTAGAAGATGAACTAAAGAGAGGTATAAAGTATCAAGCGGATAAAAAATATTGGGAGGACCGCATTCATGGATTCCCCGGTTGCCCGCAGATACCGATTCTTGATCAAAGTAAACTGGAAAATAGCTTTATCAGAAAACAATATGACATTAGTTACGATGGCTGGGAAACTTTTAAAGGTTGTGCTCAGCAGTATAATTGCACGCCTACGGCAGCAGTTCTTACTGCTTATGGACTGTGCCTTGCGAGATGGAGTGAGACGGCGGATTTTTGTTTGAACCTGACTATGCTCAATCGTTTGCCGTTGCATCCGCAGGTACAGAATCTGGTTGGCGATTTTACTTCGGTAAATCTTTTAGAAATGCACACTAAAACTGATTTAAGTTTTGTAGAAAATATGAAATTGGTGCAGGACAGACTAAGTCAGGATCTGGATCACACCACCTATTCGGGGGTTAAACTGCTTCGGGAAATTACCAGGGAAGCCGGTCAAGATAAGGCATTATACCCGTATGTATTTACGGGCTCTATTGGTTTGGTTGAGGACGGACAGCGGCAAGGGCAGTTAGGCGGATGCAGTATAAGCCAGACTCCACAAGTATTTATAGACTGCCAGGCAATGGACAGCCGGGATGGCCTCAGGGTTAATTGGGACATTCGTGCCGGAGTCTTTAAAAAAGATGTGATCGATGCAATGTTTGAATCCTTCTGTCAGGCGATGGATGACCTGGCAGCACAAACAAAAAGCTGGCAACGGAATGATTTGATTCAGCTGCCGGCCAAACAAAAGGCGGTAAGAGATGCTGTAAATAACACTGCCAAAATAATTCCCTTTACACCATTACATGGGCAGTTTTTTCAAAACAGCAGGAGGCGGCCAAAAGCAATTGCAGTTATTGACCAGGATGGTGAATGCACCTATCAGGAACTGGCAAGGCTGGCCGGAAAATTTGCGAAAGTGTTGAAATCAAGCGGGTGCCAAAAAGGTGATGGGATTGGTATTCTGATCGCCGATGGCAGATATCAGCTGGCCGCAGTTTTAGGGGTGCTGATGGTCGGGGCGGTCTATGTGCCGCTGGATGAAAAACAACCGGACAACCGGATTGTCAATATTTTAGCGAGCATCTCAGTTTCGGTGGTGATTGTTAACGCTGAATCGGCAGGCAGAAATATGGGAGAGGTGAAGAAGATAGTTGCCAAACAGGTGGTTTCGGATAATCAACTATACTCAGATGAGAAGTATACCGAAGCGGTCAGCGAAGATGATTTAGCTTACATTATTTTCACCTCTGGATCAACCGGGGTACCAAAGGGAGTGCAAATTACCCATGCTGCAGCTAATAATACAATTACAGATATTAATCAAAAATTCAAGGTGACTGAAACAGATAAAGTGCTTTCGTTATCGCGGCTCAATTTTGACCTGTCAGTCTATGATATATTCGGATTGCTATCAGCTGGGGGAACAGTGGTTTTCGCAAATAATGATCAATACATAAATCCTCAGCATTGGCATGAATTAATTGAAAAACATCAGATTACAATCTGGAATACTGTTCCTTCAACGATGCAGTTATTGTTAGATTATCTGGATAGGGCTAAAGCGGATTTACTTGGACTGCGGCTTGTCCTTGTCAGTGGTGACTGGATTCCGGTCACAATGCGGAAACGTTTGAACGGTTATCATAGCGAATTAGAGATGATTGGACTGGGCGGAGCGACAGAAGCGTCAATCTGGTCTAACTATCACATCTGTACAACAGATGACGATGAAAAAGACTCTGTTCCTTACGGAGTACCACTAGCAAACCAAGGTTTTCAGATCTTAAATGAACGGTTTGAAATATGCCCGGATTATGTAATGGGAGAATTATATATCATGGGATCAGGCCTTTCGGTAGGATATGCAAATGATGAGGAGCAAAACCGTACCCATTTTCTGACTGATGAAAGCGGCAGCCGGATGTATCGTACCGGAGATTATGGTTTTTACAATAGTAAAGGCGAGATTATCTTTTGCGGCCGTAAGGACTTACAGATAAAGGTGCGCGGACATCGGATTGAATTAGGTGAGATCAGCAAATGTATATTGGATATCCCGCAGGTAAAAGAATGCTGTGTGCTGGTCACCGGGATCATTAAAAATCAAATCATCGCAGCGGTAACAATAAATGATGCTATCACCAAAGCAGCGATTTTGGAGCGGCTCAAGGAGGTGTTGCCGGAATATATGCTGCCGGTGCATATCATGATTATGGAACAGCTTCCGCTATCTGCAAATGGGAAGGTCGACCATCAGGCTATCCGCAACAGCTATAGTGATTCGGTACACGAAAAAGAAACGGTAAAGGTGCGTACTGCAGTAACCGAATTAGAGAAGCACCTGCTTGGCAATATGGAAAAGCATCTGGGAATGATTGGACTTCCGATTGATGATAATTTATATAATTTTGGTGCCGATTCATTAATCCTGGCCCGTTATATCGGAGAAGTTATAGAATTACTAAATCAACGTTACCCGGAAATGGATTTTTCTTATGATAACATGCTTCGGCAGCTGTTAAATATGCCGACGATCAGTGAATTGAATATCTATATCTGTGAACAAATCAAGCAAAGCCAGGTAATTATTGAAAAAGAGCCGGATAAATCAAAGCGGCTGGGTTTGTTTACATTACAAGGCGATCAGACCGACGGCGTTGCCCGCATTGTTTTTCATGCTGGTCTGGGAACGATGAATTGCTTTAGATATTTCCTGCCGATGTTAATCGAACAGCAGCTGGGGCCGGTATATAGTGTGACCATCCGGGATATGGAGCAATATTGTGAAATGCCCGCAGAAACGCTTTTGGAAAGGCTTGGTGAAGAATATGCCGAGCAGATTCAGGAGCTTGGATACAAAGAGGTACAGCTGATCGGATATTGTATGGGAGGTTTGATCGCGCTAGAAACAGCCAGATGTTTGGCTGGATCGGATGTTGAGATAACCGATTTCTTATTAGTAGAGAGTGCTCCGGTTATCTTTGATATCGGTGAACTGACGGTATTGGAATTAGTATTTATCACTAATTACTATATTACAGTAGAGCAAGTATACAATGAAATTACAAATGAGGAACTGATGGCAGCAATCTTGTTTGCATTCTACGCTTCTGGAGAATCCCTAAGGCAGGTAGATATGGAAGTACTGTCCGATTATTTGGAGCATCAAAAAGCTTATCAATTCCTGCATAAGCTGGAGAATATTCCTCAGGAGCAGCGATTTGCTGACTATGTAGCAGCAATCAAACGTGAAGTTGGTAATGATGTTCCTCAAGCGCTGCTTTACTCAACCTACAAATTATATGTTCAGAGTTTTCTTGCTTCAAAGTTTGATGCCCAGCCTTATTTTGGCGATCTTCGTTATTTAGAAGCTCGGGAGCCGCTGCCGTTTGTATTTACGGTTGTTGATGAAAATCGCAGATATTGGGAGGAACGCTGTATCGGTGATTTGGAAATGATTCCGGTTCCGGGCAATCATGTCAGCTGTATGGAAGATCCGGAGAATGCGGCTGTTATTGCACAATGGGCCAGAAAGGGTCTGGAAAGCGGAAATGATTAAAAGAGTTGGGGTTATCGGTGCCAGTGGCAATGTTGGCCGCGGCGTGGTGGCACTGCTTTCAGAAGAGAAAAATATCATCCTCCGGATCGGGTGCCGGAAGATAGAGAATTTAAATCAAGAGTTCAGACGTATCGAAGCAGTATCGGTTGACCTGTATGAGGATGCAGAACTGGAGGCATTTATTACTGGATGCGACCTTGTGATAAATTGTGCCGGTCCGGCTTATAAAGTTATGACACGGGTAGCCGAGAGTTGTTTTAAACAAAGTGTATCTTATATTGATGTAGCCGGTAATAAATCACAATATCAAAAACTAGTGGATTTAGCATTTAAATATCCTCATGCCGGCGGGATTATTTCAGCCGGCATCTATCCGGGGCTGGCTGAAATGCTGGCGATTTGGGCGATCGGAAAAGCCGGTGGAAAGATTAAAGTTTTAGAAGAAATTTTTTATGGCAATAATGATTTATCGAAAAATGCGGCGATCGACATCTGTGATACCTTAAATTCAGATGAAGGAAATGCATTTTCGTATTGCTGTAATGGCGAGGTTAGAAAAATTGACTTTAAGGTAAAAGGGAATATTAAACTGCCTGGCCTAGGGGAGCAGATTAATTTGATTCCGGTGGTGTACGAAGAGTTTGCGGAGGCAATGAAATCGAGTGGAATTGAACAAGCAATATTTTATAATTCTTTTGCTGACCAGGATAAGATGAATAACTTTATAAAACTTAAAGAACAGCTGGAAGCAAAAACGGATATATCAGATGACTTGGTACAGCAGATAAGAAACATATTTTGGTCACCTGGGCAGGGGCGTAAATTCTTATTGCTGATTGAACTTGAAGCAGAAAATTGCGGGCATAGTATCCGCAAACGTCATCTTATAACCGGAAAAAGAGATTGGAATATAGTGACGGGATATGTTGCCGGAGCAATAGCGCTGCAATTACTTGAGCGGGGACTGGCGTGCACAGGGATTCATTTTGCTTCCCAGACCGCAGATATCGCAAAGCTTCTGGAAATATTAAAAAGCAAGCTAGACATCGAAATAAGATCCTTTCAGAAGACTATTGATACAGAAAAATAACAAGAAAGGTATATCATCTACTTATGAATGGTAAAAAGATAGTTGAGAGTTATATTGAAAAGAAAATCTTGCCGGATATCTCCCTTGACCGGGTTCTGGATCAACTGACAGAAGAATTCTCCGAGAAAATAGCGTTGGTTGATGCTAACCGGCGGATAACCTATACCGGTTTGCACCGGGAGGCCATCCGCACCGCAAAAATATTTGCTGCGGAAGGACTTAAAAAGGGTGACAATGTGATGATTTGGATGAATAATCGGATTGAATTTTTTACGGTATCTTTTGCGTTATTTTATCTTGGGGTTAAACCAATATTAATGCTTCCGAATCATCGCCGCAAGGAGCTGGAAACGATCGGCAGGTTTGCTTCTGCTGTGGCAGTTGTTACCTATGGCAGTGAGCTGGGAGCAGACTACTCAAAAATTGCAGCGGACCTCAAGAACCGTTGTCATAGCATAAAAAAAATATTTTCCTATCAGGATGATCAAGCTGACGTCAACTTATCATCATATCCGAACAGTATGTTTGATCAGATCGTACTGGGAGCAGGTCCGGCAGCTTCTGACATTGCACTATTTTTACTGTCAGGAGGAACGACCGGCATTCCCAAGCTGATTCCTAAACGGCATGCAGCTTATCTTTATAATGCCAGTTGCTCAGCGGATCGTTGTGAGGTTACGGGAGATAGCGTTTATCTTGCAGCACTTTCAATTGCCCATGATTACCCATTGTGCTGTCCCGGGGTTTTCGGAACGATGCTTTGCGGCGGTAAAAGTGTCCTGGCAAAAACAGCTAGTTTTGATGAGGTTAGAGAGTGGGTTGCGAAGGAGCGGGTCACATTTACCTCAATTGCCCCGATCATTGCACAGATGTGGGTGGAGTGTATGGAGTGGAGTAATGACCTTGATATTTCTTCTTTAGAATATTTTTTGATCGGTGCAGCAAAATTGAGTGAGGACGCGGCCGGAAAGATTGAGGCAGCATTTAATGTTAAGATTATTCAGGGCTATGGACTTGGAGAGGGAATAACTTGTTTTACCACTAAGGAAGATCCCAGTGATATCTCCTGGAATTGTCAGGGCAGACCAATATCCGGATATGATGAGGTGAAGATTGTAGCTGAGGATGGCAGTGAAGCCGGCCCGCTGGAGACCGGAGAATTACTGCAGAAAGGACCTTATACTTTTGCTGGTTATTACAATGCAGATGAAATAAACCGCCGGGTATTTACTGACGATGGTTATTTTTGCACCGGTGATAAGGCCCTACTGACAAAGGAAGGAAACATTAAAATCGTTGGAAGAGTTAAAGAACAGATTAACCGGGCCGGTGAAAATATTATTCCGTCAGAGATTGAACAGTATTTATCAGCTCATGAGCAAATCCGCGAAGCAGCCGTAATTGGTCTGCCTGACGCAACATTAGGTGAAAAAATATGTGCTGTTTTAATCAAGAATAGCACAGGACTTTCCAAAGAAGAAATATGTAAATATCTAACCGCAGAAGGTCTGTCTAATTTTAAACTTCCTGATTGTATTGTTTATGTTGATAGGCTGCCTTATATAAATGTTGGCAAGGTAGATAAGAAAAGTTTACGAAAGCAAATCATTGATGGCTAGGAGAAAATCGAATGCAAAAACAACAAATTACAAAAGATTTTGATATGATAATGGAAGATATCGGTACTCTGCTGGATATTCAAAATGATCTGGATGAGAATGATAATTTATTAGAGATGGGGCTTTCATCAATCCAGATTATGCAGCTGGCAGCAAAATGGCGGAGATCTGGACTAAATGCTTCTTTTGTTGAATTAATATCAAATCCAACAATCCGGGACTGGCACAGAATGCTATTGTCAGAAAAAGATTGTCAGGCGGCGCAGCCAGAAACAGCAGTAGATATGTATCAGCCGTTTCCGCTGTCAGATGTCCAGTATGCCTACTGGATTGGCAGATCTAAAGGGCAGTATTTGGGCGGAGTTGGCTGTCACGGCTACTTAGAGATTGATGGTAAAGGGATAGATGCAGCCCGATTAAATCAGGCTTTCATGGATTTGCAGATGCATCATCCAATGCTGCGGGCTCAGATTACAAAAGATGGCCGGCAGCAAATCAGGAAAAAACCCTATCAGAAAGAAATCAAGGTGTATGATTTCCGTGAAAGAGATGCTCGGGAGCATTTATCCCAGATGAGAGAAGAACTTTCCCATCGATTGTTGGATATACATTCTGGCCAGGTGATTTCCTTGCAGTTAACCTTACTGCCGAAAGGTCAGTTCCGGCTGCACTATGATATTGATTTGCTGATTGCTGATGTCACCAGTTTTCAGATTATCATTCAGGATTTGGTCAAGCTATATAAGGGTGAACAATTAGATCTTTCGGGCCGTAATTTCAACTTTGCCCAGTATCTCGATAATATAGAAAAAAATAATCACCAGAAATTTCTGGTGGATAAGGCGTATTGGCAGCAGCGGCTGCCAAAGCTGCCGGGAAAACCGGAACTGCCATTAATAAATCATCAGCCTGATCAAATAAAGTTTACCAGAAGGCAGCGCTTCTTAGAACCATGCCAGTGGGAATTGTTCAAGCAAAACTGCCGGAAATACCAGATTACACCGGCGATTGTGTTATTGACGCTGTACAGCAAGGTGATTGCAAGCTTTAGTGAAACACCCCGTTTCCTGATGAACATACCGCTTTTTAACCGTTCAGACGATGTTCAGAACATCGAAAAAGCAGTGGCCGATTTTACAACATTACTTCTGATCGAGATCGATTTTTCAGATGAAAAGACCTTTTTGGAAGAGGTAAGGACGATCTGGCAGGAATTTACGCAGGGGATGAACCATATTAATTATTCCGGCGTAAAGGTACAGCGAGATTACTTAAAAATGCATTCGGATGAGAAAACCGTGGCACCGGTTGTTTACTCCTGCAATTTAGGATTTCCTTTAATTGACCGGGAATGCCAGGAGATCTTTGGAAATATTACATATATGATTTCTCAGACACCTCAGGTATGGCTGGACTTTCAGGTTTTCGATATTGATGATGGCCTGATGATATTCTGGGACAGCATCGATGAACTTTTTCCGGAAGGATTATTGGACACCATATTTGATAAATTCAATGATCTCCTCATTCAGGTGATTGAACAGACCGAGTGGAGGAGACAAGCAGCAGTATCAATTGAAGAACAGTTGGAAGCCAGAAAAGAGCACTGTATACAATCAGAGTGCGGCACCAATAATCTGATTCATCAGGCTTTTTTTGAGACTGCTTTAGAGTATCCTGACCGAATCGCTTTAATCGACAGTGAAACTGAGACGGCAATAACCTATCAACAGCTGAGGCAGGAGGCACTGAAAATTGCTGGCACTCTCCGGCAGCGGGGGATGAAAAAGGGGGATGTCGCCGGAGTTTGTCTTAAAAGAGGTAAAGAACAAATTGCATCAGTGCTGGGTATTTTAGCTACTGGAGGCTCCTATGTAACGCTCGGTGTTCGCCTGCCGGTGTCGCGGCAGGAGACAATCTGTTCTTTAGCCGGGATTGAATATGTTATTAGTGAAGACGGTGCAGCGCTGCCGGAAGATATTATTAGATTAGATATAAAAACAGCGCTAAATGGACCGGAAATGACGGAATTGGCGGAAACTGATGCGCAGAGTCTGGCCTATATCATCTTTACTTCTGGTTCGACCGGCAATCCCAAAGGCGTTATGATTCGGCACGCGGCCGCATATAATACCATTTATGACATCAATAACCGCTTTGGAATTGACTGTCATGATACAGTTTTAGCTGTTTCAGCAATGGATTTTGATTTATCTGTATATGATGTTTTTGGGCTTCTTTCTGTCGGCGGAAAAGTAGTCTTGTTGCCACAGGACAGTGAACGGGATGGGGCGGAAATGCTGCGTCGTGTAACGGAGCATCAGGTTACTGTTTTTAATGCAGTTCCGGCTTTATTAGATTTATTCTTACTAATGGCTGAAGAAAAAGAAGCGGTAAACAAGCAATTTAAAATAGCTTTGATTAGTGGTGACTGGATTTCATTAGGTCTTCCTAAACGCTTCTACCGCTATGCGCCAAAAGGTTTATTTGTCTCCTTGGGAGGAGCCACCGAAGGTTCAATCTGGTCAAACTACTATGAAGTAAAGTTACCGCTTGGTGAGAATTGGAGTTCCATACCATATGGTTTTCCGTTAACCAATCAAAAGTATCGAGTGGTCAACTCCGTAGGTCAGGATTGTCCTGACTGGGTCAGCGGCGAATTATGGATTGGCGGTGCTGGCATAGCAGATGGTTATATCGGGAATGAGCGCGAGACTAAGCGCTGCTTTGTCAATTACCAGGGGGAGCGCTGGTATCGAACCGGGGATTATGGACGCTTCTGGCCGGAAGGAATAATCGAATTCCTGGGCCGAAGGGATTATCAGATCAAGATTCGGGGGCATCGGATTGAAATTAAAGATATTGTCAATCAATACCTCAAGCATCCCGCTATAGATGATGCAGAAGTAGTGCCTTTAGGCGAGGCAAAGCATTTGGAGGGACTGGCGGCTTTCCTAGTACCAACTAAGATCAAAACAACCGGTAAGGATAATTGCTTTGATGAGCTAAGGGACAGCTGGAGACGCATATCAGATGAAATGTCTGTTACTGGGTGCGCTGAATCAGAAGCAAAACTAAGGAGCGCTACGGCAGCATACATTATCCAGCTGTTGGTGAAGCGGGGAATGCCAACAGCTAAGGACGAGTTATATATGATGCCGGATGAACATAAAGGATTAGAGATTACCCAGCATTATGAAAAACTTGTGGGCAGGTGGCTGCAGTTGTTAACAGATGAACAGCTGATTGCACAAGAACCAACGGGGGCGTACCGTAACTTATGTGACCTGACGCAGCTGGAAACTGACGGTGAAGATCGGGAGCTTAGTGATTTTCTTGCGCCGATTCTGAAGCATGGGATGGAAATAGTAACTGGTAAGATAAATGTGATTGAAGCGGTCTATTCAGATTCAGATTTCTCAATTGAAAATTATGCAAATACCAGACCGGGGGCAGCCATCAAAAATCAATTACTGCAAAAGATTATATATGATTTCTTAGCCCGGAGGGAAGGTGGTCCGCCGCTGTCACTAATGATTTTGGGAGCTCGGAATGTTGAAAACATTATGATCCTGATAGCGCAGGTGAGCGCCTATCCGGTGCAGATCTGTCTGGCGGATAGCTCTAATTATTTTTTACAGCGTGCGAAAGAGCAGTTAGAACATCATTATTATGATATCAGCTATCAGAAAATTACCGAACAGCAGTTAGATGCACCGCTGGTTATCGAGCAGCGCTATGATGTTATTACCGCGTTTGATTTTCTACATCAATATAAAAATTTGATGCGGGTGCTGCCGAAGCTTAAAAATGTTCTTTGCCGCGGCGGTCTGCTGGCATTTTCTGAAATCACTGAAAATTCAGCAATTCAGCTGGTCAGCACCGCCTTATTGGAAGAGGGATTTTCAAGATATCAGGATGACCGCAAAGGAAAGGGGGAACCGCTGCTATCCGCGGATGGATGGCATAACTATCTAAAAGAATCCGGATATCATAGTATTGGCTGTTATCAGCCGGTAGCAAATATCGAAAAGCAGGCGGTATTTACAGCTATTAATCTGGATCAGTATGCACCAATTACTGCCGCAGAAGCTGAACATTTTCTGCAACAGTGTGTTCCTGAATATATGGTTCCTGGAATCACGGTTATTTTAGATGAAATACCTTTTACAACCAATGGGAAGAGAGATATAAAACTGTTACAGAATTATCTAAAGGATTATGCGACCCAGCGGCAGAAAACCCTGCCGACCGATAAACTGCAGCAACAGCTGGCGCAGATCTGGTCAGAGGTGCTGAGGGTAAAGCAGGTATATTTAGAAGACGATTTCTATGCGTTGGGCGGGGATTCCCTGTTGGCAACTAAAATAAAAATTATGGCCGACAAAAAACTCGGCTGTGAAATCCCCTTAGACCTGGTTTTTACAGATTCGGTTTTTGCAATTTATGCAGAGCATATCGGAACTATGCTGGGCAGCACTGATCGGGTTTTGCTGCCGGAGGTAGAATACCGGCCGCAGGATCAGTATCAACCATTCCCATTAACAGATGTACAGCAGTCTTACTGGATTGGCCGTCTTGGTGGTTATGAGTTAGGAAATGTATCATCCCATTGTTATTTTGAAATGGACTGTGAACGTCTCGATATCGAAAATCTGGAGCGGGCCTGGAATGAATTAATCATCAATCATCCGATTATGCGGACGGTGATATTATCTGATGGCAGCGGACAGGTTGTCCTGCCGCGGGTGGATGACTATAAGATCACAGAATCTGTCTGCGGGGCAGCAGAAGATGATAACCAAGAAGCCTTTTTTGCTGCAATCCGCCAAGCGATGGCAGCAAAGAATTATGATTCCTCCCAATGGCCGCTTTTTGAACTGCGATGCAGTCATTATGGTAATGGTCTGACCAGGCTACATATGAGTTTTGACAATATCGTTTATGACGGATTTAGCATCTTTCATCTGTTTGCACAGTGGAAAAAGATATATTATGCAGAAACAGTAACTTTCTGTCGAAAGCTGACCTTTCGCGATTATGTATTGACATTGGAAGCAGTTAGGAAGACCAAAGCTTATCAGGATGATCTGGCATATTGGAAAGACAGAGCTCAGAAATTACCTTTAGCACCACAGCTACAATTAAGGGAACCGGCAAAGGACAGTGGCTTCCAGAGATTTGAGTTTCAGCTCGATAAAAATGAGTGGCAGAAGATTGCCCGAATTGCAGAGCGCCATCACCTTACCCTGGCGGTTATTTTTATGGCAGCATATGCCGAAGTTTTAGCCCGATACAGCAGTACAAAACATTTCACATTGAATCTAACCAGATTTCAAAAACTGCCGCTAGATCCGGAGGTGCAGCATTTAGTCGGTGATTTTACCACGCTGACCTTACTTGAGATTAATCATCAAAACCTCAATACCTTCCTGGAGCGGTGCAGTGAACTGCAAAAGCAGCTTCATCAGGATATGAAGCACTCTTTAGTCAGTGGTGTAGAGGTAGAGCGGGAGCTCAACCGGCAAAAAGGACAAAGCGGTTTAACTATGCCGGTAGTATTTACCAGTGGATTTGGGTTAAACGAAGGTAATGAGGAGCACAAGCATTATTTAGGTAATATCATTTACGGTGAATCACAGACTCCGCAGGTCTGGCTGGATCATCAAATATCCATTCAAAACGGACGGATGTTCCTGTCCTGGGATGCGGTAACAGGAATGTTTCCGGAAGGACTTATTGCCGATATGTTTCAGGTGTACCAGGATTTGATATACAACATAATGAAAGAGCAAAATGTGATTCGCAGATCTGCGAATCTGATCCAGCTGCCGCAGATATCTGCTATTGAGTATAATAATCATTTGCAGAAGGAATTTGGCATTACCGATTTAGTTCGGCTGTTTGCCGAGAGTGCTAAGCACTTTCCTTACCAGCTAGCATTACAGTCGGAAAAGAAATGCTTATCCTATCGGGAGTTAGATGAGATTACTAATAATGCGGCATTCAGCCTGCTAAAAAACAAAACAGTGAAAAAGCCGATCGCAATTATTATGGAAAAAGGATACCAGCAGGTTGTGGCGGCCTTGTCGATACTGAAGGCAGGCTCATCATATGTACCGATTGATGCTCATAATCCGATCCGCCGAATTGTTGCTATTCTAAAACAATGTGATGCACAATTAGCAATTATCGACGATAGTTTTAAATCCGGAATTCCGAAATATCTAGACGGAATTAAGTTGCTTTACTGTCAGGAACTCTATGATGCCAAAATAGCAGGGGAGCTGCCTCAGATTGAACCGGAAAATGATGCTTATGTGGTTTTTACCTCAGGATCTACGGGGACGCCGAAGGGTGTAGTGATAAGCCACCGTGCGGTGTTGAATACTATTTTAGATATTAATGAGCGTTATCGGGTGACATCTGAAGATACAACAATCATGCTCTCTAATTTGAATTTTGATCTGTCGGTATATGATATTTTTGGAATGTTTGCAGTCGGCGGAACGGTTGTAATTCCGGAACATAACAGGCGTAAGGATCCTAAACACTGGATTGATCTGATCAGCCATTACGGCGTCACGATATGGAATTCAGTACCGGCATTTATGCAAATGCTGATGGAGTATCAAACAAATCGAAAAGAGGAGCTGTATCAAAAAATCAGGCTGGTTCTGCTCAGCGGTGACTGGATTCCAGTAAACCTGCCGGCACAGATCAGACAGCAGCTGGGGACAGCAGATATCATTGCTCTGGGCGGTGCTACGGAAGCGTCAATCTGGTCCAATGCATTTAAAATCCCGGCCGAAGTGCCGCAAGAGTGGCCGTCAATACCTTATGGCCGGCCCTTGGCAAATCAAGGATTCTTAATACTCAATGCGGATGGTGAAAAGACACCGGTATGGGTACCGGGGGAGTTGTATATTTATGGTGATGGCCTGGCCAAAGGCTATATCAACGATCCTGATAAAACAAAACAAAGTTTTCTGATGAGTCAGCATATCAACGGCAGGATTTACAAGACTGGTGACTGCGGAAGATATCTGCCGGATGGAAATATTCAGTTTTTAGGACGGTCTGATAGTCAGATTAAACGTGGCGGCCACCGGATCGAATTGGGAGAGATAGAAACTTCATTAATTAATGTTGCCGGGATTAAAGAAGCAGTGGTTACTTTCATTACGGGAGATGACAGTTCCCTGACCGCAAATATTATTTCAGATGATTCAGCAATCGAATTGATTCATGTCGATACTGACGACACTGGAGATTTGTGTTGGATAGCGGCAGAACCGATACCGGTCGATCGGGCAGAGCAGCAAAGAATTGAGGATTATAAAAAGGCAGTTGAAGATATCTGCCGGGTTCAGATCTGCCAGGATATGATTGATGCAGGTGTTACCAGTGGTCTTGAAAAGGCGACAGCCTTTGCTGATATTGTTAGGGCGTTTGGCATCGATCCTCAGTTTCATGGCCTTTTTAAACAGTACTTACAGGTAATGGTACAGTGCGGCATATTAACAGAAACTATATCAGGATATCTGACAGCATATGATTGGCGAAAAAAAATTGCTGATTACTCGAACAGCCACAGACCAGATGCTTCTTTACAGACATTGACAGCGGCACTAAGAGATGCCAGACCAATCCGCTGGAGCATTATATCAGGACACAAAGATGCAAAAGAGTTATTGGTTAACCGGGAACAGCGGTTTTTATATCCGGAACAGCTAAGGCACTATGATGTTTCGAATAAATTAACTGGCAGAGAAATGCTGCGGTTTGTCCAATTGTGGGCGGGTTCCCAAACAGGCACAGTCATGGAAATAGGTTCAAGAATCGATGATCGAACAAAACAGTACGCGGCATTGATGAATAAAAATAACCGTTATATATACACGGATGAGTCACTGTCTTATCTGGAACAAAAACAAGCTAAGCTGAGGGATTGTGACATTGAGTTTTATTTATATCGCCCAGGTGAAGACGAAGAAAAATTTGCGCCGCACAGTGTCGCGATGATTATCGCAGATAATACTCTGCATCGGTTCCCGGATCTGGATCAGGTTCTGGCAAAGCTTAGAGAGCTGCTGATACCAGGAGGATTAATACTGATCCATGAGAATACAACGAATGCTTTGTTGATGCTTGAGACTACCGCTTATTTAGAAGAAGGATACAGTAACCTCAAAGATGAGCGGTCGAAACGTTCGCTGCCATTGATTTCCGGGGATGAGTGGGCGTTACTGGCAGCCAGACACCAGTTTAGTAATTGTAAACAGTTATACAGTAAAGAAGAAGAACGGGTGCTGGGGAAAAACATCATGATTCTGAAGGGACCTAAGCAACTGAAGACACTGGATGAAATTTATCTAAAAAAAGAATTAATAAAATATCTTCCTGAATATATGATTCCATCCAATTATGTGCTGTATCAGAAATTTCCGCTAAATGCAAATGGAAAGGTAGACCGTCAGAAGATGAAAAAATCAGGGGTGGCTAATAGTAAATCTGTTAAGCAAAAGTGCCTGCCCCAAACGGTTATTGAAAAGCAATTTGCATCGATCTGGGAGGCGTTGCTTAATTGTAAGGAAGTAGATTTGTCGGATAATTTTTTTGAGTTGGGCGGAGATTCCCTAAAGGCGATTCATTTTATCAATCAGGTTAAGCAGGAAACCGGTTATGAGGTAGCGTTGCAGACGCTTACGAACCATCCGATTCTGGCCGATTTAATTGGCTGCATTTTAGCATTGCCCAAGACCAATATTACAGAAGATGAGGATGAGGATGGATGGGAAGAGATAGCAGAAATATAAAGAAAAAAGTTTTGGTTTGCGGTACTCGCTTTGGGCAGTTCTATATCGAAGCAATCCTAAATTCATCACAATTTAAGCTGGCTGGCATATTTGCCAGGGGCAGCGAAAAATCAATCGCCTGCAGTAAATGTTACGGAGTTGATTTTTATCACTGTATTGAAGATCTGCCGAATGATATCGACATAGCCTGTGTGGCAGTTAAAACCGGTGTCATGGGTGGCCAGGGAACTATGATTGCGCAACAGCTGATGGAACGGGGGATTGATGTTATTACAGAGCAGCCAATCCATTATCAGGAGATGATTCAATGCTGCAAGTCAGCGCAGCAACGCGGAGTATCTTTTCATATCGGAAATCTGTATGAGCATCTTCCAGCGGTACAAAAATTTATATCAGTGGCAGCACAAATCATGAAGAGCCAGAAACCATTATATGTAAATGTTGATATGGCAACCCAGGTCTCATATCCGCTGGCAGCTGTCCTTACCAAGCTCTTTCCCCGGAAAAGAAGCTGGAAAGTAAAAGATAAAATGACCGAAAGCGGACCATTTTCAATGATATTGTTAGAAATCGGGGATATCCCTGCATCGGTACGGGCGCAAAATCAGGTCGATACAGCGGCAGCAGATAATTATATGCATCTGTTTTTCAATATTTCAATTGGATTTGATTCTGGTTCTCTGACCTTAACAGATATCCATGGCGCGGTCATCTGGAGGGAACGGATGAATATTCCGGAGAGGATGTGGATCCCCGGTGATCTGCATAATAATGCCCCGGTTAGGATGCAAAATGAGAACAATCACATCTTATACAGCGATGATAAGAGCAGTTACCAGACAATATTAACAAGGGTATGGCCCCAGGCGATCTGCCGTGACATCGAACAATTATCCGGTTGGAGTGACACATCACAAAATAAAAAGGCGGCGAATGCACACAACACTTTGGTGTTACAGGCAGCATCAAATTGGCAGGTACTGACACAAGCATTTGGCTATCCCAAAGTTTGTGAAAGGCTGGATCAGGAATATTTTGATATTGAAGAAGTCGTTACTGCAAAATATAAGGAAATGTCCTTAGCTAAAAGATATCAGACGTTGACTGCCGACGAAATAGAACGCTGCGTAGCAACCATGGATAGAGCTTGCTTATTGTCAATTTTAGCAGAATTTCAATCTCGGGGATTGTTTTTGTCCGGCCGCCGAAGTTACAACGAGTCAGAGATTGTGGGCAAGATGGCGGTGCAGCCTAAGAACCAGTTTATCATCAGGCGATGGCTGGCTGCCCTTATCCGTAGCACTATGCTTGAAACTACAAATAACCGATATTTTTCAGCAACAAGAATCAGCGCTCAAGACAACGTTTGGGAGATGTGGAAAAAAGCCGGCGTTCTCTGGAATGACATACTGGGTCCAACAAGGGTCTGGGATTACTTTTACCAAAACGCCTGTAATTTAAGGGGGCTGCTAGAGGGAACGGTATCAGCTAATTATCTTTTGTTTCCGGCGGGTAAAAATGATATAGCGGATAGTTTATATCGCGAAACGCTGATAGCCTGGTATATGAATCAGACAATTGCAGACAAAATATGCAGCCACCTGGCAGGGAAAAAAGCTGTTAGAATTCTTGAGACCGGCGCCGGCACCGGTGCAACGACAGATGTGATCATTAATGAGCTGGCACAAAAAGAGCTGGAATCTAAGCTTACAGCATATGAGTTTACCGATCTTTCTACATATTTTCTGAGTGAAGCAGCTAAGAAATATGGTGTAAAGGAGTACTTTAAAACGGCGGTACTTAATCTTGAACAAGAGGCAGGATGGGATAAAATACCGCTTCAGACTTATGATATCATTGTTGCGGCAGGGGTATTGAATAATGTAAAGAATACGGATTTGTGTCTGTCGCTAATGTGGCAAAAGCTTAAGGAGGATGGTATTATTCTGATATCAGAAGCAACTGAAGAATCGCTGCAGATACTTATTTCTCAGGTGTTCATGATGGAAGAGGCTAAAGATGCTAGACAGGAAAGAGATTCTACATTTATGTCACAGGCTCAGTGGGAAGCGGCTTTTGCACGGGCTGACTTTAAAATACTTCAGTGTGTACCTGGTGCGGACGATAAATTATCATGCCTTGGTCAGCGAGTATTTATACTGAGAAAGGATAACTAATGATGAAATGGTTCCCATTTAATAAAAAGAAAGAATATTCTGATACTTGTTTATTTCTCTTTCATCATGCCGGCGGGTCAGCGGCGGTATACCGCAAGTGGATGTCGTATCATTCGCAGATGGAGATTATCCCCGTTGAATTGCCGGGTAATGGCTGTCGGTCAAATGAGGAATACAATTATGATTTTGACAATATTACAGAACAGGTTACAACCGCAATATATCGTTATGCCAACAGCCGGAAGGTTATTTTATATGGACATAGCATGGGGGCAGCCTTGGCATTTCTTACCTGCAGCCAATTGGAAAAGCGGTATCAGAAAGAAGTAAGTGCTTTAATTGTCGCAGGCCGGCATGCGGCCAATTACGAATATCATGATGCCTATCACACCAGTATGGGAATCGATCGGATGGCCGATGAATTGTTAAGAATTGGCGGAACCCCCAAGGAAGTATTTGAGGATAAGGATATTCTTGCTTTTATGCTGCAGCGGATATGGAAGGACTATAAGTTGAATGAGGCTTTTCAGTATCATGATGAGAAGGTACAGACAAGTATCTTTGCACACTATGGGAAGGCGGATCAGGATGCCACCAGAGAAATGATGCAGGGTTGGAAGCAGTTGACCTCCCGGGACTGCACTCTGAAAGCATTTCCGGGAGGCCATTTCTTCCCTTTAGAGAACGGAGAAGGGTATTTTAAGGAGATTGTGAAGATAAAAACTCTTATTGGGAAGTAAACAAAAAGAGAGGAGAACTATGCAGGCTGGACAGATTGTTTATAAAATAGATAACTTAGATCAAACGGTAGCACAGATGAGAAGAAAAGGATACATCGTAGAATATGGCAAGGAAAAGAATCCGTATAATGCCCTGGTTTATTTCTCGGAAGGTCCTTATCTTGAATTAATGGCACGGACCGGTGTTCCCAAGGTAATCAAAACTCTGATGGGTATTTTGGGATTCGCGAAACTTGCTAATCGTTTTAAGCGATGGGATTCAGCAGCAGAAGGGAATATTAGTATTGCGTTGGAAATTTCAGAAGCAGATATGGCAGGTATATATCAATATTTAAAAAAAGTAAAAAAAATAAAAGTATATAAAATGTCGGCAAACAGAGTTGATATACATAGACGTAAATTATCTTGTACTTGTTTATTTACAGAATACATTGATATGCCGTTTTTTGTAACTGAATTCTCTGATAATCCCACTCCGCAAAAGCATACACACCCCAATGGAGGTAAGCGAATTTCGAACATCGAGGTGCAGGTGGATTCCAGGGAGTATACATTATTTATGGAAATAATAGAAAGATTTAATTTGAAAAAAGATTTAGATTTTAAAATAACAAAAGGAAATTTTAAAATTCAATATAGTGTTGATGGGGTAAAGATACCAAATCAATGAATTAATAAAAGATACAGGAGTGTTGAAAAATCATGAAATATACAAAAATAAAGATCGATTATAAGCTGCCGCAGGAAATCTGGGCTGCTTTCCGCGAAGAAGATAAGATTATGATTTATGATACTGGCAATCAGGAGGGAATTATTGGTATAGATACTCTTCCTGATTCCGTTGAGGCTGAAGTTATGTTCACATTTCACACACTCCCCTTCGATGAAAATATAGTTAGCTCGAAATGGCAGGGTATGTCAAAAACGTCCCAGAAATATCGAATATATATTGAATTATATAAGACTCAAAGCAATATGTACTATCTGGGTGAAAAACCGGTTTTCCAAACTGCTGAGGTGATCAGGCAAATACATAAATACACCTATCAAAAAGATGATTTTAATAAGTGGAGCAAACTCTTCGAAGGTATTAAGCAGCAAATGGATATTGAAAAAGTGGAGAAGGTAGTTGCCTCCAGAGAAGTTACACTTGACTGCGAGACGCCAGTAAATGTTGAAAGCGTGCTGGATAAACTAATCTACAATAATGAAACAAGTTATGTTTTTGCATATCAAAAAAAAGATAGAGTCTTTTTAGGGGCGACACCGGAACTTTTGGTTAGCAAAAAAGGTATCGATATAACCAGCTTCGCCCTTGCAGGTACAATTGCTAAGGAAGGTAATCAAGATTCCGAACTCGGTAGAAGATTACTGAATGATGCAAAAAATCGTCATGAGCATGCAATTGTTATTGATACGATTGCTAATAAAATGAGAAAAATCAGTAATAATGTAAAAATTAGTCCAACCAGTCTTAGGGAATTGAAAAATCTCTATCATTTAGAATCTAAAATAAGTACCTGGGATAAAACACATAGTCTTTTAGAATGGGCTAAAATACTTCATCCGACACCTGCAATGGGAGGCAATCCATCACACAAGGCAATGGCACTTATACGAAAATATGAAAAACATGACCGGGGACTGTTTGCTGCACCGATTGGCATTGTCGACCAACAAGGGAATGGGATATTTATAGTGGGAATCCGTTCTGCATTGATTGAAAAAAACAGGATTCATGTCTATGCAGGGTGCGGTATCGTAGAACAATCAGATTGCCAGAAAGAATATCAGGAAACAAATAGTAAATTACAGACGATTCTGGAGTGTTTATAGCGTTACAGTACCATTTGATGTGCAGCATGTCAGTAATGCGTAACCGGAGAAATGAAAGGAGCAATTGAAACCATGAAGGATAAAGTTGACTGCCTGTTGATTGGGTATTCAGGAATGGACAGAAGAGATACTGAATACCAGGAATTAATAATTAAAAATAAAGACATTGACAGAATATCAACACTACTGAACTCTGCAATTTGCTATTTAGGTACAGAACTTAATAAGCAGGGACTTACATATGAATTTATCAATGCTATTGAAGGTAATGACGATTTGCTGCGGGAAACATTATTAATTTAGCGCCAACATTTTATTATTTAGGGGCATGGTTCTATGATCCTAACACACCGATTAGCAACTATGCAAATGAATATAATCTAACCGGACAGTTTAATGACTGGAAGCATAACGGAATGGATTCAGAAACAGCGAGCAAGCTAGTAAAACAGATGAAAAGTGGCATTAAAAATTCGATCTTACTGGAGTCTGTATCGTACTCGTTTCTATTCCAGGCAATTACTCATTACGGATTAGACAGCATTATGAATTGCTTCTGAAAATGAATGATGTGATTTTTGTGCAGTTAAAAACAAGGAGGTACTGATGAATGAATATGTTGCAGCAGTAGTGGATGAGTTATATGAATTGGGGATTCGAGAGGTGGTTTTAAGTCCAGGGTCACGGTCTACGCCATTATCTATGCTGTTCTGTGAGTATAGTAAATACAAAGTATTCTTAAATATAGATGAGCGTTCGGCGGCATTTTTTGCATTAGGAATTGCAAAAGAACATCAAAGGCCGGTAGTTTTAGTGTGTACCTCTGGTTCTGCAGCAGCACATTATCTGCCAGCGGTAATAGAGGCAAAATATTCACGGATCCCTTTAATGATTTTAACGGCAGATCGTCCGCCGGAACTGCAAAATGTAGGTGCGCCGCAGACAATCAATCAGAATAGATTATTTGGAGCGTTTACCAATTATTATGAAGAACTCGCTATTCCAGATACCCAAAATCAGTATACGTATCCCAGAGTAGTAATGCAAAAAGCTTATTTGAAATGCTGTAAAACGCCAAACGGGCCAGTGCATATCAATATTCCGATCCGTGAACCATTGGTACCTGAAATGAATAAAGAATACTTTCAATATGGAAAGAAGTTGAGACCTTATCAATTTTCAGTGGGCTTGGTTCAGGTTGATTATAATCTTACCCATATTCATGAAAAGAAAGGCATTATTGTGTGCGGGGCAGATCCACTATGTGCATGTCTTAAAGAAATCATTGAGCTGGGAGAAAGACTTAAAAGTCCAATATTAGCAGATCCACTTTCCAATCTCCGCAGCTGCAGCTGTGATGCAATTATTGATAGCTATGATGCGTTTTTAAAGGATAGTACAGTCAGAGAAATGCTACGCCCCGATTATATATTACTATTTGGACAAACACCGATATCTAAAAGACTACAGCAATTTATCGCTCAGTCTGAAAATGTTGAATGCTATCAGATTGATGAGGCAGCAGAGTATCGAAATCCTTCACTGTTAACAACTCAATACATACAGACAAATACAAAAATATTTATTCAGCGAATCAAATGCTGTAATGAGGATAGTGGTTATTTGAAACTCTGGCAGTCACAGCAGAGAAAAATGCGTACTAAATTAGAGACGGTTTTAAATGAAGAAATTCTGTTTGAAGGAAAGATTGTACGGATGCTTCAGAATATGATGCCCTATGACAGCAGGTTAGTTGTTGCTAATAGCATGTCGATCAGGGATGTGGATTATTTCTGGAAAGCAAAAGAGCAGGCTGTTAAAATCTTATGCAATAGAGGCACAAATGGTATTGATGGAACGATATCTACTGCATTGGGAGTTTCGACTAGCGGAAGACCAACCATTCTTATCACTGGTGATCTGGCTTTTTTTCATGACTTAAATGGTCTGCTGATTGGAAAAACCCATGCACTTAATTTGGTAATTATTCTGTTGAATAACGATGGCGGCGGCATATTCCAATATCTTCCTCAAAAGGGGAAGAAGCATTTTGAGTATTTATTTACTACGTCACACGGAATGGATTTTCAGGCAGTTCAGAAGTTGTATAGAGTAGTGTATCATAAAACGGATAGTTATATAGATTTTGAACAGAATTTTTTAGATTCAATTGAAAAGACCGGAATAACCATTATTGAAGTAAATACAGATCGAGAAAGAAGTCAAAAACTGCATGAAAAGTATACGTCACCATAAAACTGCAGTAATTGCAGTTGAAAAAAATAAATATTATTTAAAAATTACCGGCGAGGGTCCTCCGCTTATCTGTCTGCATGGGTTTTCAGAAGATCATACAACTTGGGATGAGATCGCTATACCAGGATACACAGTATATCGTATTGATTTAATCGGTCATGGTAAATCAGAGAAACCACACATGCAGGAGGATTATGAGATAAATACCATTTTACGGCAGTTGCACCAGTTGCTTCTTAATTTCACCACACAGCACGACTCCATAGTGGGTTACTCTCTGCGGGGGGGGGGGGGCAAGGGCC
>Ga0153921_1000275_pt1 | contig 32323 bp, 25 predicted proteins | sample TSNJ005MetaG_FD_104691 | JGI IMG/M metagenome (GOLD analysis project Ga0153921, IMG submission 104691) | Attine ant fungus gardens microbial communities from New Jersey, USA - TSNJ005 MetaG | ecosystem: Host-associated > Fungi > Mycelium > Unclassified | place: USA: New Jersey, Brendon T. Byrne... | reverse complement strand
GGACGACCCCAACTACTCGCTGCAGCGCGCGACCGTCGACCGCGGCCAGGACGCCAAGACCGGGATGACGTTCACCCTCGACAAGAAGGCGACGAAGGACCTCGTCGACCTCGTGCTCGCCCTTCCGGAGTCGCTGTACGACAAGCGCATCGACGAGGTGATGGGGCCGGACTTCCTCGCCTCCAACTTCTGGCTGTACTGGCGCACCATGTTCGCCTTCGAGGAGTGGCACAGCGCTCTGGAGATGAAGCTGTACGTGCAGCGGTTCATCCACCACATCGACGGCCTGCCGGACTTCAGCGCCCTCAAGTTCACGAAGTACAACCAGTACGAGTCGCTGGTGCTGCCGCTCATCAACTGGCTGCGCGAGCACGGCGTCACCGTGCAGTTCGACACCCGGGTGATGGACGTCGCCTTCGACATCGCCCCCGATCGCAAGACCGCGCGCCGGATCGAGTGGATCCGCGAGGGCGTGGAGGGCGGCGTCGACCTCGGCGACGACGACCTCGTGTTCGTGACCAACGGATCCCTCGTCGAGAACTCGCGCTGGGGCGACCACCACACGAAGGCGGAGTGGGACCCGGTGGTCCACGACGGCGGCAGCTGGCACCTCTGGCGCAACATCGCCGCGCAGGATCCGTCGTTCGGGCACCCGGACAAGTTCTGCACCTTCCCGGAGAAGTCGCAGTGGGAGTCCGCGTCGATCACCACGCTCGACGAGCGCATCCCGGCCCACATCGAGCGGATCGCCAAGCGCCCGACGCGCAGCGGCAAGGTCGTGACCGGCGGCATCGTCACCGCGCGGGACTCCGCGTGGCTGCTGAGCTGGACGGTCAACCGCCAGCCGCACTTCTCGAAGCAGCCGGACGACCAGACCGTCGTGTGGTTCTACGGGCTGTTCACGGACGTGCCCGGCGACTACGTGAAGAAGCCGATGCGCGAGTGCACCGGCGAGGAGATCACCCAGGAGTGGCTGTACCACCTGGGCGTCCCGCTGGACGAGATCGACGAGCTCGCCGCCACCGGCGCGATCACCCGGCCGTGCATGATGCCGTTCATCACCGCGTTCTTCCTGCCGCGCACCGCGGGCGACCGGCCGGCCGTGGTGCCGGAGGGCGTGACGAACTTCGCCTTCATCGGCCAGTTCGCCGAGTCGAGCCGCGACTGCATCTTCACCACCGAGTACTCGGTGCGCACGGCGATGGAGGCGGTCTACCAGCTCCTCGACGTCGAGCGCGGGGTGCCGGAGGTGTTCGGCTCGGTCTACGACGTGCGCGAGCTCATCAAGTCGACGCGGTACCTGCGCGACGGCAAGAAGCTCCCCATCCCCGGCTTCGCGAAGCGGTTCGTGGAGCGCACGGAGATCGGGCGCCTGCTCGAGGAGTACGAGGTCATCTGACCCGGAGCGGGGCGGCGGACTACCGCCGCCCCGCTTTCCAGTACCCGCAGAAGAGGATGTCCTCCTTCGCCACGCCCGCGGCGATCCAGTGCCGCCGCATCGCGGTCGCGAGGGCCGACTCGCCGACGGCCCAGCCGGCGAAGCGCTCGCCCGGCGGCGGGAGGAGCCGCGCGCGCGTGCCCGCGGCGACCCCCGGGACCGCGTGCGCGTCCTCGCGGACGACCCAGACGACCTCGACCCCGGCGGGCGCCGCCAGCTCCTGGGCGTCGTCGGCGTGCGGGACCTCGAGAACGGCGACGCCGCGCATCCCGGCATCGAGCGACGCGAGGATGTTCGCGGCGGCCGGCACGCCGGTCTCGTCGGCGACCAGCCGGACCTGCGCGACGCCGGGCGCCGGCACGAACGAGATGCCCTCGTCGATGATCGCGACGGCGTCGCCGACCGCGCAGGTCTCGGCCCAGGTGGCGGCGGGGCCGCTGGTGCCGTCCGCCGCGGACCCGTGGAGCACGAAGTCGACGTCGAGCTCCGGGCCGCTCGGACCCTCCGGCCGATAGGCGCGCACCGAGTAGTTGCGGAGCACCGGGCGGACGGCCTTCGACATCGTCAGGTAGCGCGCGAAGGCGAGGGTGTCGAGCTTCGCTGGAAGCCGGCTGAGCGCCTCCTCGTCGCCGCCGACCGGGAGGAAGAGCCGGAACCACTGGTCGGAGCCGAGCGGAGCGAAGCCCGCGATGTCCCCGCCGCCGAGCGTGACCCGGGCGAAGCCGGAGGAGATGCGCTCCCGTCGGAGCACGTGCAGCACCAGCAGTTCCGAGCGTTCCGGCTTGACGCGGATGGACTGCATATTGGTGCGAGCCATGGGTTTGTCCCTCCAAGACGGGTCACGGAAAAGCCTACATATTTAGGTAAGGCTAACCTAATACAACTAAGGGTGTACTCGTCGTATCACCCGTAGGGGGTGATGGACCCATCCGTAATGCGCGCTTAGCATCCATAGCACGTGGTCTGTTTGCACGGCGTTCTTTCGTCGGGGGATGCGGATGATCGGATTCGGGATGCGCGATGACGCCTAGCGGTGCGGCCGTGGTGGATCGGCGAGGTCTCCGCCGGGTCCTCGACGAGGGCGAGGGACGCGCGGCGGTCGTCTCGATCGTGGCCTCGGGCGGCACGGGCAAGACCTCCCTGCTGCGCGCCTGGTGCGACCTCGAACCGCGGGACCGCGTGCTGGTGGAGGTCGAGGGCGACCCGCTCCGGTCGGTGGGCTCGACCGGCGGCGACTGGCGCGACCGGCTGGACGCGATCCGCGGGCAGCGCACGGGCGCCACCACGGTGATCGACGGCATCGAGCGCATCAGCAGCCACAGCGACCGCGAGCTGCTGCAGGAGGCGGTCGCCGGCGCCGGAAGCGCGATCGTGCTCAGCGGGCGTTCGCAGCCCGTCGCGCTCGACTCCCTCGCGCCCGAGCGCGCCCTCATCATGGTCGGCGTCGCCGATCTGGCCTTCGGGCAGCGGGAGGCGGACGAGCTGCTGCGCGCGGCCGGCGTGCTGCTGCCGCCGCAGGACGTGTTCGAGCTGCTCGACCGCACCGGCGGCCGGGCGATGACCCTCACCCTGGCGGTCGCCGCGCTCGCCCGCACGGTGGACCCCCGTGAGGCGATCCACCGGCTCGCCCACTCCCCCGTCGGCCCGGACGAGTACTTCGTCGGCGCGCTGCTCGCGACGCTCGACCCCGACGACGCCGACCTGCTGCTCGCGCTGGCCGCCGTCCCGTCGTTCGGCGTCGGCCTGGCGGCGGAGCTCACCGGGCACCCGGACGCCGGGGCCACCGTCGAGCGGCTGCGCGACGGCAACGATCTGCTGCAGCGCATCGACGGCGGCGAGGAAGGCAACGAGTACCGGTTCGACGAGTCCCTGCGCCGCACGCTCCTCACGGAGCTGACCCGGCGGGACGCGCGCCGGCTGGACGACCTGCGCCGCACGGCGGCCCGCTGGTACCTCGAGGGCGGCAACGTGCACGAGGGCCTCGCTCACGCCGTCGCCTCGCGCTCGACCGACCTCGTCGAGGAGATCCTGCGGCGGCACGGGCTCGGGATGGTGTTCTCCGGGGACACGGGGCCGGTCCGCGACGCGCTCGCCGCGCTGGAGGACCGCGGCGTCATGTCCGGCACCACCGGCCTGCTCGCCGCGCTCGTCACCTCCCCCACCCGGTTCGACTCGGTCAGGACGGACCACTTCCTCGCCCTCGCGGAGGAGGAGGCCGCCCGCTCACCGGAGTGCGAGCTCGTGCTGGCGAGCATCCTCGGCCTCCGCACCGACGGGGACGGGCAGCAGGCCCGAGACCGCGCCCTGACCCGCATCGAGAACGCCGTCCGCCTCTCCCTGCGCCGTCCGGCGGGCGACGGCGGGGCGCTGGCCGTGCTCGACGCCCGCATCTTCGCCGAGGCGGCGCGGGCCTCCCTGCTCCTGCGCTCGGGGAACGTCGCCGAGGCGCTCACGGTCGCGGAGGGAGCGGCGGCGAGCGCCGAGGAGACGGCGCTGCCCTGGCTCCAGATGCTCTGCCTCGAACTCGCCGCCGGAGCCGCGGCGGCGCAGCGGTCGTGGCCCCTCGTGCACCTCTTCGAGCGCCGGATCGCCGGGCTGGCCGGAGCCGAGCCGCGGACCGACAGCATCGTCGCCGCGAGCGCCCTGCTGCGCGCCGCCTCCGCCGCCTACCAGTCCTGCGAGCCGTTCCGGTCGGCGCACGTCGCCGACATCGTACAGGCGCGCTGGCGCGGCCTCGACACCGGCGACGTCGTCGCCCCGCGCGCGCTCCACCTGCTCTTCCGGCTGGACGAGGAGGAGGACACGCGCTCGGTCTTCGAGCAGATGGAGCACCTCTTCTCGGTGGCCGTGCGGCGCAACCCGCGCACCATCGCGATCGGGGCCTTCCGCTTCCTCGACCTGACCATGCACTACCGCGGGCGCGCGGCCGTCAGGGATCTGGTGGACACGGTGGAGGAGCTGCTCGGCAGTCGCTCGATCGAGGCGGCGCTCGGCGGGTCGATCGTGCGCGAGGGCACCGTGACCCAGGACGCGGACGACGGCACGCTGGAGCTCCTGCTGCGCACCGGGGCCCCGGCCTGGCACGGCAGCAACATCGTCTTCGGCTGGCTGCTGCTGGCCGAGCACGCCGCCGACCGCGGCCGCGAGGACCTCGCGCAGGCGCGCCTGATGGAAGCGCTGGCCATCGCCGCCCGCACCGACACCCGCCGCCCGTTCCTGGCCCGCGGCGGCGCGTTCGCCCGCCTGGTCTCCGACCGGATCGGCGGTTTCGGCGAGCACGAGGAGTTCGCCCGCTCCGTGCTGGCCGTCACGGGCGCCCTCGACGACCGGGTCGACGGACCGGAGAACTCCCCCATGCTCACGGCGAAGGAGCGCGAACTCCTGCGCGAGCTGCCGCTGCACCAGAGCATCGGGCAGATCGCCGCCAAGCACAGCGTCAGCGCCAACACGGTGAAGACGCACCTGCGCTCCATCTACGCCAAGCTCGACGCCCGCGATCGCGCACACGCCGTCGACAACGCGCGCGCCCTCGGCCTGCTCTGATCCACGCGGCCCGCGCGCCGCCTCCCCCGAGATCACCCGTTCCGGGCGATTGGCACATCCCCTCCCCCCAGAGAGCATCCGAGGAAGGTCTCTCAATCTCGCTGGGGGTATGCATCGTGGCAATCGGTCTCGACGTCGGCAATGAAGCACGCAGAGCGCGCGAGAGGAGGAGGGGAGGCCGCAGGCTGCTCGGCACGACCGCGGCCGGTGCGGCCGTCGCGCTGACGCTCGCGGGCGCCGGCCTCTGGGCCATCCCGGCCCAGGCCGCCCCCGGGGACACCTCGAACGCGACCGGGCAGTACCTCAGCGGCACGCTCATCGGGCTGGACGCCGGCCTCGTGGCCTCGCTCGGCGGGGAGGCGGCCACCAGCAACGGGACAGCCGACCAGACGAACGCGAACAACCTCGACGTCGGCGTGCTCGGGGTCGTGAACATCGCGGCGCCGGGCGGCATCCAGATCCCGCTGAACCTCGGCGGCGCGGGCGTCGTCTCGCAGTACGCGTCCGCCCTCCAGAACGGCACGTCCGTCGGCGCCTCCGGCCTCACCTCGGCGAGCGGCGACATCGGCACCGGCATCACCCCCAAGCCCGGGATCGCCCCGGGACCGCTGCACGTCAACCTGGCGCAGGCGGTCTCGTCGCTCGGGCTGCCGACGGCGACCCTGAACGAACTGGCCCAGCTCGACCTCTCGGTCGGCGTCACCGGAGCGCGCGCCGCCCAGACGGCGCCCGGCGCGCCGACCGGCTCCTACTCGCTCGCCGGAACGGGCCTGACCTTCCACAGCGCGACGGTCGCGGGACTCACCGCGGCGATCAACACGCAGGTCGGGAACGTGCAGACGGTCGTCAACGGCCTCGCCGGATCGGGCGGCACGCTCGCACAGGCCCTCAACCTGATCAACCTCGGGCCCGTCCTCAGCACGACGGCATCCGTGACCGCGTCGAATCTGCAGGCCGCGGTCGCGCCGCTGCTGACCGGGACGCTCACCGACCCGGCCTACCCCGGTGTGAGCATCGACCTCGGAACGGGTGACGTCTCCGTCGATCTCGGCGCGATCACCACGCTCGAGGGACTGGCGCCGAACACCAACCTGCTCAGCGCCGCCACGCTCACCGGCATCGAGACCAGCGTCAGCGGTCTGCTGGGCTCGCTGGTCTCGCGCGTGCAGACGGTGCTCACGAACACGACGAACGCCCTCACGGTCACCGCGCAGGTGAGCGCCCTCGGCCTCCCCGTCATCAACGTGAACGAGTCGATCGGGCAGCTCCTGGCGGGCAACACGAGCGGCATCAGCGTCGCCGGCATCGCCCTCGGCCTGCCGCTCAGCACCGTGCTCAGCGCCCTGCTCGGCCCGTTGGGCGGCATCGGGACGGCGATCACCACGCTCGGCACCTCGGTGCTCGCACCCGTGACCGCGACACTGGTCCCGGCGATCGCGCCCGTGCTCAACGGCGTCGTCTCGCTCACCGCCAACAACCAGTCCACCGCGGGCGGGGTGTTCACCGAGACCGCACTGCGCGCCTCCGTGCTCCCCGGCACCCAGGCACTGACGCTCAACGTCGCGAACGCCACCGTCGGGCCGAACGCGCTGGCCGTCCCGCCGGTCCTCGGCTCGCTCACCCCGACCAGCGGTCCGGCGACCGGCGGGACACCGGTGACGATCACGGGCAGCGGGTTCACCGGCACCACCGGGGTCACCTTCGGCGGCACGCCCGGCACGGCCTTCACGGTCGTCGACGACACGACCATCACCGTGACCACCCCGGCGCACGCACCGGGAGCGACGGACGTCGTCGTCACGGGGCCGAACGGCGACTCGGGCCCCGGCACCTTCACCTTCCTGGCCGCGCCGACCGTCACCTCCCTCACTCCGACCAGTGGTCCCGAGACCGGAGGGACGGCGGTCACCATCACCGGCACCGGCTTCACCGGAGCGACGGGAGTGACCTTCGGCGGCACCGCCGGCACCGCGTTCACCGTGGTGAACGACACCACGATCACGGCCACCACCCCGGCACACGCGCCCGGGGCGACGGACGTCGTCGTGCAGAGCCCCAACGGCGACTCCGGCCCCGGCACCTTCACCTTCGTGGCGCTGCCGGCCATCTCGTCGATCACCCCGCCGAGCGGCCCGGTGACCGGCGGCACCCCCGTCACCATCACCGGCACCGGCTTCACCGGAGCGACCGGCGTGACCTTCGACGGGACGCCCGGCGTCGGATTCAGCGTGACGAACGACACCACCATCACCGTCGCGACCCCCGCCCACGCACAGGGACCCGTGGACGTCGTGATCCAGCATCCGATCGGGAACTCCGCTCCGGGGACGTTCACCTACCTCCCGCTGCCCGTCATCACCTCGGTGACGCCCGCCAGCGGGCCGGAGACCGGCGGCACCGCCGTCACCATCACCGGCAGCGGCTTCACGGGAGCGACGGGCGTCACCTTCGGGGGCACCCCGGGCGCGAACGTGACCGTCGTGGACGACACGACGATCACCGTCACCACCCCGGGCCACGCGCCCGGCGCCGTCGACGTGGTCGTGACCACGCCGGCCGGGCCCTCCGCACCGGGCGGCTTCACGTTCACCCCGGTGGTCGGTCCGCCGGCGATCGGCACGATCACGCCCGATCACGGCCCCGAGACCGGCGGCACCGCCGTCACCATCACCGGCAGCGGCTTCACCGGCGCGACCGGCGTGACGTTCGACGGCATCGCGGGCACCGCCTTCACCGTCGTCGACCCGAACACCATCACCGTCACGACGCCGGCGCACGCCGCCGGCCCGTCCGACGTGATCGTGCAGAGCCCCAACGGCGAGTCCGCCCCCGGCGCCTTCACGTTCGACCCGATCCCGACCATCAGCTCGGTCGCACCGACCAGCGGACCGGAGACGGGCGGCACAGAGGTGACGGTCACCGGGACGAACTTCACGGGGGCGACCGGCGTGACCTTCGGCGGCACGCCGGGCACCGGCTTCACCGTGGTGAACGACACCACCATCACGGTGACGACCCCGGCGCACGCGCCCGGAGCCGTCGACGTGGTCGTGCAGCACCCCAACGGCGACTCGCAGCCGGGTGACTTCACCTTCCTGCAGGTGCCGGCCATCACCTCCCTCACCCCGACCAGCGGGCCCGAGACCGGCGGCACCGCGGTCACCGTCACGGGCACCGGGTTCACGGGTGCGACGGGCGTGACCTTCGGCGGGGACGCGGGGACGGCCTTCACGGTCGTGAACGACACCACCATCACGGTGACGACCCCGGCGCACGCGCCCGGAGCCGTCGACGTGATCGTGCAGCACCCCAACGGCGACTCGCTCCCGGGTGACTTCACGTTCCTGCAGGTGCCGGCCATCACCTCCCTGACCCCGACCAGCGGGCCGGCAGCGGGAGGCACGGCGGTCACGATCACGGGCACCGGGTTCACCGGAGCGACCGGGGCGACCTTCGGCGGCACGGCGGGCACGGCCTTCACGGTCGTGAACGACACCACCATCACGGTCACCAGCCCGGCCCATGTGCCGGCGACGGTCGATGTGGTCGTGCAGCACCCGAACGGCGACTCGCAGCCGGGCGCCTTCACCTTCCTGGCCGCCCCGGCGATCCTGTCGCTCACCCCGACCAGCGGGCCGGAGACCGGTGACACGACCGTCACGATCACCGGCACCGGGTTCACCGGCGCCACCGGGGTGACGTTCGGCGGCACCGCCGGCAGCGGCTTCGCCGTCGTGAACGACACCACCATCACCGTGGTCACCCCGGCGCACGCACCGGGCGCGACGGACGTGGTCGTGCAGAGCCCCAACGGCACCTCCGGCCCGGGCACGTTCACGTTCATCGCCCTCCCGGCCATCACCTCCCTCGCCCCGACCAGCGGGCCGGTGACCGGCGGGACCCCCGTCACCATCACCGGCAGCGGATTCACCGGAGCGACGGGAGTGACCTTCGGCGGCACGCCGGGCGTCGGGTTCAGCGTGGTGAACGACACCACGATCACCGTCGCCAGCCCCGCCCACGCGGAGGGACCGGTCGACGTGATCGTGCAGGCGCCGGTCGGTGACTCCGCCCCGGCGACGTTCACCTACCTGCCCCTGCCCGTCATCACCGGAGTCGCGCCGGCCAACGGACCGGAGACCGGCGGCACCGCCGTCACCATCACCGGCACCGGCTTCACCGGCACCACGGGGGTCACCTTCGGAGGCACGCCCGCGACGGGCGTCACCGTGGTGAACGACACCACGATCACGGCCACCACCCCGGCGCACGCTCCGGGCGCGGTCGACGTCGTCGTGACCACGCCGGCCGGCCCCTCGGAGCCGGGCGACTTCACCTTCGACGCGGTCCCGGCGATCACCTCGGTGGCTCCGGCCAGCGGTCCGGAGACCGGCGGAACGGCCGTCACGATCACGGGCACCGGGTTCACCGGCGCCACCGGAGTCACCTTCGGCGGCACGGCGGGCACGGCCTTCACCGTGGTGAACGACACGACGATCACCGTCACTACCCCGGCGCACGCGCCCGGAGCCGTGGACGTGATCGTGCAGCACCCGAACGGGAACTCGCAGCCGGGTGACTTCACCTTCCTGCAGCTGCCGGCCATCACCTCCGTCGCCCCGACCAGCGGTCCGCAGACCGGCGGCACCGCCGTCACCATCACGGGCACCGGGTTCACCGGCGCCACCGGGGTCACCTTCGGCGGCACGCCGGGCACCGGCTTCACCGTGGTGAACGACACCACCATCACGGTGACGACCCCGGCGCACGCGCCCGGAGCCGTCGACGTGATCGTGCAGCACCCCAACGGCGACTCGCAGCCCGGTGACTTCACCTTCCTGCCCGTCCCGGCCATCACCTCCGTCGCCCCCGCCAACGGTCCCCAGACCGGCGGCACCGCCGTCACCATCACGGGCACCGGGTTCACCGGCGCCACCGGGGTCACCTTCGGCGGCACGCCGGGCACCGGCTTCACCGTGGTGAACGACACCACGATCACCGTCACGACCCCGGCCCACACCCCGGGCGGGGTGGATGTGATCGTGCAGCACCCCAACGGCGACTCGCAGCCGGGCGACTTCACGTTCGACCCGGTCGCGAACGCCCCCGTCATCAGCGGCCTCGACCCGGACCACGGTCCGTTCCTCGGCGGCACGGTCGTCACCGTCTCCGGCACCGGCTTCACCGGCGCCACGAGCGTGACGATCGATGGAGTGGACGTACCGTTCACGGTCGTGAACGACACCACGATCACGCTGACGACGCCGCCGCACACCGCGGGCGCCGTGCCGATCGTCGTGACGACCCCGGTCGGACCGTCGCCCGCCGCGACGTTCACCTACGACCCGGGAACCACCATCGACGGCGTCGACCCGGGGCACGGCCCCCAGGCCGGCGGCACGACGGTGACGATCACCGGCGGGTGCTTCACGGGCGCGACCGGCGTGCTCTTCGGCACCACCCCGGCGACCTCCTTCACGGTGGTCGACGACGCGACCATCACCGCCGTGGCCCCGGCCGGCACCGGGACGGTGGATGTCACGGTCACCGGCGGGGTGGAGTGCGGCAACGGCGTGCTCCCCGGCGGCTACCGCTACGACGTGCCGCTGCCGGTCGACCCCGGCACGGGCACCACCGGGTCGACGAGCACCGGCAGCGGCCTCGCCGACACGGGCTCCACCTCCGGTGGGGCGGCCCTCCTCGCCGGTCTCGCGGCCCTGCTGGTCGCGTGCGGCGCCCTGATCCTGATTCGACGCACCCGCCGAGCCTGACGGCACGGCCTGAGAAAGGAGAAGTCGATGACTGAGACACACATGGCACCCGCCCCCCGGCGGGCCCGCAAGCTGAAGGCCGTGCTGGCCGCCGGGCTCGTGCTCGGCGCCGGGGCCGCCGTGACTCTCGCCGCCTGGAACGACTCCGAGTTCGCCCGGGGAACCTTCACGGCGGGCACCTTCAACCTCGTCGGCAGCATCGACGGCACGACCTACACGGACCACGCGACGGCGGGCTCGCCCGCCGCGCTGGCCTTCACGGTCAACGCCGCCACGCTCTCGCCGGGGGCGGTCACCGCCGCGCCGTTCGCCGTCGAGCTCGCGGCGAACACCACCAACCCCGCCGTCGTCACGATCTCGAGTGCCGCGACGACGGGCACCGTGACCAATCTCACCTACGAGCTGCTGCAGACGACGACGTTCGGCTGCACGGCGAGCACGACGGGCACCGACCTCGTCCCCGCGGGGACGGCACTCACCACGGTGCCCGGTTCGACCACGTTCCCCCTGACCCAGGGCACGGGAGGCGCGGCGGGGGCGCCGGCCTTCCTGTGCTTCAAGGTCACCGGCGGAGCGGGTCTCGCGCAAGGGCAGACCGGCACGGCCACCTGGCAGTTCCAGGCGGCGAGCCAGTAGTCCATGCGTGAGGGGCGGCCGTACCGCAGCCGGGGTGTTCGGGCCCTCCGGCTGCGGGCGGTGCTCGCCTCGGGCCTCGTGCTCGGGGTCGGCGCGGCCGTCACCCTCGCCAGCTGGACCGACCGGGAGTTCGCGACCGGCTCGTTCCAGACCTCGGTGTTCAACACCCAGTCCAGCGTCAACGGCAGCGCCTACGCCGACAACTCCGTCTCCCCGGGTGCGACCGTGACCATCGCCGGCCCGTTCGCGCCGGGAGTGTCCTCCTACTTCCCGGTGCTCATCCAGACGACCGCGAACTCGGTCGCCGGCACGGCCGTCCTCAACGGCGCCGTGCTCGGCGGCACGGACGCGGCGACGCTCGGCGCGGCGCTCGTCTACCGGGTCGTGCGCACGACGGCCACCTGCAACGCCGCGGCGTTCACCGGAACCCCCGCGTTCGTGGTCGGCGCCGCCGCGACCACCCGCGCGCTCACGGCCGGCCAGGAGACCGGGGTCACCAACGCGCTGGCGGCCGCGACCAGCACGGCGCCCGGAGCCGCGACGGGCTTCTGCTTCGAGGTCACCCTCCCGGCCGGAGCGCCCAACACCCTGCAGGGCAAGACGACGACGGCGACGTGGCAGTTCGTCACGACCTCGAACTGACGACCGGAGAGGAGGCGAGATGAGCATCCGCGAGGAGGCCGCTGCCGTCGCGGGACGGCACACCGCCGAGCCTCCCGCCGCGCACGCCGCGGCCCCGGCGAGCCGTCGGGCGGCGAAACGTGCCGCCTCCCGAGCCGGGGACGTGCTGCTCACGGTCGCCTCCGTCGCGGGCGCCCTCTGCATCGCCGGGGCCATCGCGGCGGCCGTGTTCCACCTCACCCTCATCCTGTTCAGCACGGGGTCGATGAGCCCGACCATCCCCGCCGGGGCTGTGGCCCTGGTGCGCGAGATCCCCGCGAGCGAGGCGCGCGTCGGCGATGTCGTCACCGTGGACCGGCCGGGCGAGCTGCCGATCACCCACCGCGTCGTCTCGGCACGGCCCCTCGGCGGCGGCCGGGTGGAGCTCGTGCTGCGCGGCGACGCGAACGCCGAGACCGACCCCGCGCCCTACGATGTCGCGCACGTGCGCCTGGTGATCGCCAGCGTGCCCGGCGGGGCCCAGGTCATCGCCTTCTTCTCGAACCCGCTCTTCCTCGGCGGCGCCACCCTCGCCGCCACCGTGCTCGTCGCGTGGGCGTTCTGGCCGCGGGACGGCGACCGGGAGGGACGTTCCCGGCGCGACCGGCGCCGCGACCGGGACAGGGGCGGAGCCGCGGGTCGCGCGGGAGGAGGCGCCCTCGTCCTGCTCCTCGCCGCCGGCGGGGCCTCCGCCCTCGTGCTCGCCTCCCCCGCGCCCGCCCGCGCCGACGAGACCGTCTCCGCCGGCCGCTACCTCACCCTGACGTCGATCGCCGACCCGGCCGCCTTCGCGGAACTGCGTCCGGGCGTCCCGGTGCACTGGGAGGTCGGGGTCGCCGCCTCCACTCCCCGACCCGTCACCGTGGGTCTCGGGCTCTCCGCGACCGGCCCGCTGACCACCGCGCTCGACGTCGCGATCCGCTCGTGCACCGTCCGCTGGTCGGGCGACGCCTGCCCCGGCACGGTCCAGGCGGTGACCCCCGGCACCTCCCTCGCCGCCCTCCTCGCCGGACCCGGCGCCACGGTGGGCGCCCCGCCCGCACCGGCCGGCGTCGTCACCGTCGGCGGGATGCCGTCCGCCTCCCCGCGCTGGCTCGCCGTCGATGTGACCCTCGCATCCGGCGCCTCCACCGGCTCCGCTGCCCTCGAGGTGTGGGCCTGGACCTCCGCCGACGACGCCCGGGCATCGGCTCCACCGGTGGCCCTCGCCGCGACCGGCTCGGCGCCGCCCCTGCTACCGCCGCTGCTGGCCGGCAGCGCCGTGGTCGCCGGGGCGGCCATCGCCGGCGTCGCGGGATCCCGCCGCCACCGGCACACCGGGAGCGCGTCGTGAGGGGCGCGCTGCGGGCCGTCGTCGCGAGCGCGCTGGTCGTGCTCGCGGCCGGCGTGCTGGGCGTCTCGGGCGGCTCCCCGGCCCAGGCGGGCTGGTCGCGGTCGACCTACGTCACCGGCACGGCGACGGCGGGCGTGCTGGGAGCGGTGCCGACCGTCGCCTGCGGATCGTCGGGCGGCCTGCTCGCGGCCAACATCCCGATCACCTGGACGGCGGCCCCGACCGGTGGCAACGCCCTCGCGCCGCAGAGCTACACGATCGCGTGGAGCGGCAGCGCGGGCTCCGGCAGCACGACGGTGGCGGCGCCGGCGACCTCGGGCAGCGTGACCGGCGCGACGTTGACCCTGCTGGGCACCAGCACGGTCACCGTCACCGCGAACTACGGCACCTGGACCTCGCCCGTCTCGCTCCAGACGCGGACGATCACGACCGTGCTCGGAGCGCTCAGCCTCATCGTGGCGTGGACGTGCGCCTGATCCCCACCGCGGGCAGCAGGATGTCGTCCATCACCGAGAGCAGGAACTCCCGGTCGACCGGCCTGCGCTGGATGAGCACCCGGTAGGAGGCCATCGCCGGCGCGATCAGGGCGAGCTTGTCGATGTCGGCGTCGTCCGGGATCTCGCCGCGCTCGACGGCACGGCGCAGGAAGATGCGGTTGAGGGAGGCGCGCGGCTCGACGATCGCGGCGTTGACCGCGTCGGTGAGCTCCGGGTTCTTCGCGAGCATGGAGACCAGACCGGCCATGATCTGGAGCTTCTTCTCGGCGTCGACGATCGTGTGCGGCTTCATCATCGCGACGAGGTCGCCCCGGAGCGTGCCGGTGTCGGGAAGGGCGTCGAAGTCGATGTCGCCCTTCTTCATGCACGCGACGGCGTCGATGACGAGGTCGGCCTTCGACGCCCAGCGCCGGTAGACGGTGGCCTTGCCGGCCTTCGCCCGCGCCGCGACCATGTCGATCGTCATGCGGTCGTAGCCGGTCTCGGCGAGCACGTCGAGGGCGGCGTCGAGGATCTCCGGGTCGCGGGTGTGGTCCCGTTTGCGCCCGAGCTTCGTCGCGGGGGCGGGTGCTGACATGTCCATCACCTCCAGTGTAGATGAATTCTTGAACAGAATAGATCCGGAACTAGTTAGTTTCGTATATGCTGACCCGCATGCCGCAGACAAACCCCTCCCCCTCGAGCGCCGCACCCGACGCGGCGGCGCCCTCGACCCGCCGCTGGTGGACGCTCGTCACCGTCGCCCTCGCGCAGCTCATGGTCGTGCTCGACTCGACCGTCGTGAACATCGCGCTCCCCTCCGCTCAGGCCGATCTCGGCTTCTCCAACGCCGACCGCCAGTGGATCGTGACCGCCTACTCCCTCGCCTTCGGCAGCCTCCTGCTCTTCGGCGGCCGCCTCTCCGACCTCATCGGCCGCAAACGCGCCTTCATCATCGGCCTCATCGGGTTCGCCGGCGCCTCCGCGCTCGGCGGCGCCGCGGGCTCGTTCGGGATGCTCGTCGGCGCCCGCGCGCTCCAGGGCGCGTTCGGCGCGCTCCTCGCCCCGACCGCCCTCGCGGTGCTGACCACCACCTTCACGGTGCCGAAGGAGCGGGCGCGCGCGTTCGGCATCTTCGGCGCGATCGCCGGTGCGGGAGGCGCGGTCGGCCTGCTGCTCGGCGGTGTGCTCACCGAGCAGTTCGACTGGCGCTGGAACCTCTACATCAACGTCGTCATCGCGATCGTCGCCGTCATCGGCGCGACCATCTTCGTCACCTCGATCGCCCGCAGCGGCCCGCGCCCGAAGCTCGACGTGCCCGGCACCATCCTCGTCTCCGGCGCGCTCTTCTCGCTGGTCTACGGCTTCTCCAACGCCGAGTCCGACGGCTGGGACTCGCCGCTCTCGTGGGGCTTCCTCGGTGCGGCCGGCGTGCTGCTGATCGCGTTCGTGCTCTGGCAGCGGCGCGCGACGCACCCGCTGCTGCCGCTCTCGATCGTGATCAACCGCAACCGGGGCGCCTCGTACAGCGCGATCCTCATCGCCGGCGCCGGGATGTTCGGCATCTTCCTCTTCGTGACCTACTACCTGCAGGCCACACTGAAGTTCACGCCCATCCAGACCGGCCTCGCCTTCCTGCCGATGATCGTGATGCTCGTCACCGCCGCGCAGCTGTCGACCAACATCTTCGTGCCGCGGTTCGGGCCGAAGCTCATGGTGCCGATCGGCATGACGATCGCCGCCACGGGCATGGTCTACCTGACCCACCTGGGCGTCACCGCGAACTACGCCGCCGACCTCCTGCCGCCGCTGATGATCCTCGGCGTCGGGATGGGCTCGATCATGCCCGCCGCGATCCAGACCGCGACGCTCGGCGTCGACCGCCGGTTCGCCGGCGTCGCCTCGGCGATGGTCAACACCAGCCAGCAGGTGGGCGGGTCGATCGGCACGGCGCTGCTCAACACCCTCGCCGCCACCGCGGCCACCGACTACGTCGCCTCGCACCTGCCGCCGTCGGCGTCCGTCGCCGCCGAGGCCGCCGTGCACAGCTACGCCACGGCGTACTGGTGGGGAGCCGCCTTCTTCGCCTTCGGCGCCGTGCTCACCGCGTTCCTCTACCGGCGCCGCGCGGCCCTCGCGACCGCGGCTGCTCCGGCAGGCGCCGCCGACCCGGCCGGTGCACCCGGTGCGCCCGGTGCACCCGAACCGGTGGTCGCGCACTAGCGATCCATCCGTCGCAACACGCCGTTCCCACCCCGGTGGGGACGGCGTGTTGCGACGACCAGGTCGTCAGGCGACCGGCTCCGCCTCCGCCTCCGCGTCGCGGAGCGCCTCCTCGACCGCCTTCTTGACCCGGGCGTCCTCGCGCTCGGCGTTCGCCTTCCTCCGGCGGCGCAGCACGAGCACGGCGGCGACGACCGCGGCGGCCACGAGCAGCACGAGCACCAGCAGCGCCCAGGGCACCGCGAGCGCTCCTGCCTCGGCCGCGACGCCGTCGACGCCGGGCGTGGAGCCGGTGACCGCCGGCAGCTTGGGGCTGAGCGCGGCCTTCGCCGTCAGCCAGAACGCCGGCACCACGCCGTCGACCGGCACGGACACCGTCCACGACTCGCCGGGGAGCAGCTCCGGGACGGCGGCGACGTCGCCGGTGTCGACGGGGAACCAGCCGAACGGCCCTGAGAGCGCGACCGTCTGCCCGGCCGAGAGCCGCACGTTGCCGGTGTTGTGGACCGTGTACGAGACCGTCGCCGATCCCGCTCCGAACGGGTTGAACGTCCCCGTGTAGTCGACGTGCATCTTCTCGACCGCGACGGCCGGGGCGAGCGCGCCGTCCACGCGGACGTGCATCCGGATGCCCAGACGGCGGTCGACGCTGATGCCGTTCTCCTGGGCGGTGTGCGGGAGGGAGGTCAGGAGGCCTCCGGCGTAGTCGCCGGGCGTCGCGTCCGCCGGGATGCTGACGGTGAAGGGAACCTCCACCGAGGCGCCGGGCGCGACCGTGACGCGGCCGCTCTGCAGCGCGGTCCAAGCGCCCACGGCCTCGGACTTCGTGTCCTGCGTCACGAGGTCGAGCTGGCCGCTCGTCGTGGTGAAGCCGTCGGCGGCGTAGACGTCGAGCTCGAGCGGCGTCGCGGCGTGGTTGCTCACCACGAGGGCGTCGGAGACCTGCTTCCCCGGCTCGATCCGGTAGGCGAAGTTCTGACGGTCCGCGCCGTTGGCGTTGGAGGCGGTGCGCACGCCCCAGGTGACGTCGCCGTCCGCGGCGACGGCGGGCGCGGACACGCCGCCGACGGCGAGCACCGCGGCGACGAGGAGGGCCGGCAGCAGGCCGGCGAGGAGCCGCGCGCGTCCGGGCGCGGTGCGGGAGGAACGAGCGTTCATGACCATCCTGGGGAGCGGTGGGAGACGGGTGGACCCGGGGCGGGCGCTGACGCGCACCCGCCCCGGGCGGTGGAGCGGATCGGCTAGCTGAGCGCGGTGAGCGTCAGGGTCGCCTGGTAGGTGCCGTCGGTGACGTCGATCGGGATGTTGAGGTCCAGAGCGGCGCCGAGCTTGGCCGAGCCCTTGGCGTGGCCCGCCCCGGCGGATCCGAGCGTGGCCGACTTCGAGAGGCCGTCGCCGCCCGAGAAGCCCGACTGCACGCGGTCGCCGGCCTTGGCGTCGCCGCCCGCCTCGGTGACCGACGGCGTCCAGCCGAGGTACTTGCCCGAGAAGGACTTGGCGCCGGAGGCGAAGTCGCTCACCTGGGCCGAGAGCGACCACTGCGGGCCGGCCGTGCGGGTGTCGGTGACGCGGATCGGGTTGATCGAGCCGACCGCGGCGTAGTGGTCGCCCGCCTCGACGGCCTGGCCGAGGTTGACGAGTCCGTTGGTGCCGTCGACGTTCCAGACGAACTCGCCCGGGGCGGCCTGCGGGACCGTGACCTGCAGCTGCTGCTGGTCGGTGTCGGGCTTCGCCGCGCGGGTCAGGGTGACCTGGTCGACGATGCTGTTCACCGGCTTGTCCGTGCCGTTGGCCTGGCTGCGGAGGGTCTTCACCGTGATCGCGCTGCTGGTGATGTCGATCGCGCTGTAGTTGCGGACCTTCTCCTGGTTCTGCACCGAGAGCCACCAGAAGCCCTTGTTCTGCAGGTCGTAGTACTTCGACCCGGAGGCCGAGTTGGCCGTCACGTAGAGCACGCCGCCGGGACCGGCGACCACCTGGTCGGCGCCGGCCTGCTCGTCCGCGTTGGCCTTCTCACCGTTGTGGATGAGGTAGCTGCGGGCGTAGCTGTGGTCGTGCCCCTGCAGGACGAGGTCGATGCCCAGGTCCGAGATGACGGTCGGCAGCACGTTGCGGCGGTCGAGCACGTCGCTGTCCGTCGCGTGCGGGCCGGGCGAGTAGATCGAGTGGTGGAAGGCGAGCACCTTCCACTTGGCCTTGGCGCCCTGCTCGGCGACGACCTTCTGCATCCACGCGATGTGGGAGGCGTCGCGGCTGTTCGAGTTGATGTCGAGGAACAGCGTGTCCTTGTAGATGAACCAGTAGTCGCCGCCCGAGCCCGTCCCGGTGTTGGCGCCGGCGGTGCGGTCGACGTTCGGGGTGTTGAAGTGCTGCTCGTACGCCTTCGAGCCGACGTCGTGGTTGCCGTTGGTGGCGACGAAGGGGATCTGGCGCAGCTTGTCGGACTGCAGGAACGCCTCGTACTGGGTCTCGTTGTTCGCCGTCTCGACCTGGTCGCCGGCGGAGAAGAGCAGCTCGGCGTTCGGGTAGGCGGAGGTGGCGACGTTGAGGGTGTCCACCCAGCCGGCCGAGTCGTTCGGGACGTTGCCCGACGAGCCGATCTGCGGGTCGCCGAAGAACAGGAAGTTGAAGTCGCCGCTGAACTTCTGGGTGCGGAACGTGTAGGTCGCCGACCAGTCGCCCTCGGTGCCGACGCGGTAGACGTAGGAGGTGTTCTCCTTGAGCCCGGTCACGGTGGCGAAGCGGTTGTACTCGTTGCTGGTGGTGAGGCCGCCCGTCGCGGGGATGCTCTTCACGACCTGCGGGAACGCGCCGCCGACGACCTCGGAGGCGTAGCCGACCTGCACGACCTGGGCCACGTCGGCCGCGGAGTACCAGGAGAAGTTGCGCTGCGATTGGTCCGCGCCGACGCCCAGGACGATGTCCGTCTGGTTGGCGGAGGCGGCGAAGGCGGCGGGCGCGGCGATCGCGCCGCCCCCGAGCATCACGCCGAAGCAGACCGCTGCGGCGGCGAGGCGTGTTGTGGTGCGGTGACCGGGCTTGGCGGCCCGTCTGGTGTCGTCACTCGACATGGAGTCCGATGCCTTTCTCAGTGAGATGTCCGCGGACGCGCGGACGCGGATCCCACCGTCTCGGCCGCTCGTGAATTCTGAATGAATTCACAGAGTTGTGGCGGTGGACACCAGCGGAAGGTCACCCCCATTCGAGGCCCAGCACGCGGCCGACGAACCAGAACAACGCGACGGCGGTGACGACCGCCGCGACCGCGATGCCCACCCAGAGCCCGACGCGGGGGGCGCGCCTGCGCAGCAGCACGAGCAGCGGGAAGACCACGGCGATGATCCCGAGCTGCACCGCCTCGATCCCGACGTTGAAGATCAGCAGCGACCAGAGCAGCGTCCACGACCAGGGCTCGTCGATGCCGAGCGCGCTGGCGAAGCCGAGGCCGTGCACCAGGCCGAACAGGAACACCACGCCCAGGCGCAGCCAGTCGGCGCGGTCGAGGCCCAGTGGCCCGGAGGGCGTCGGCCGCACGTCGAGGGCCAGCTCGGCCGGCGCCATCGTGACGCGGCGCCGCACCGACCAGAGGTACCAGGCCGCGACGACCGCGATCGAGAGAGCGATGACCGGCTCGACGACCGCGGCCGGCACCGTGACGAAGCCGAGGGCGGCGAGCAGGAAGGTGATGGAGTGGGCGACGGTGAACGTCGTCGCGGCGAGCACGACATCCCGCAGCCGCCGCGAGCCGACGATGAGCGCCAGCAGGAACAGGATGTGGTCGATGCCGCCCAGGAGGTGCTCGGCGCCGAGCAGGAAGAACTCGCCGAACCGCTCGCCCCCGGTCTGCTCGGTCGAGAACGACGGGTGGGCCGCATCGAGGGCGGCGCTGCCGTCCTTCCCGTCGAGGTCGTAGGTGACGATCGTCTTCGTGTCCCTGACGTAGTCCTCGGAGTCGGGGAAGAGCCCGCTGCGGAGCTCGTGGCCCGCCGCGTGACCGCCGTCGGCGCAGGCGAAGTCGAGCACGAGCGTCGCGTAGGGCACCGAGTCGCGTTCGTGCACGGTGATGTCGCCGGCCCGGGAGGGTGCGCACGGCTCTCCGCCGGCGCTCACCGTGAACCGGTCGGTCACGTAGGCGACCACCGTGTCGGCGTGGTCGTTCATCGCGGTGGCCTCCTCCCCGGTCTGGAAGAGGTCCATCCCCTGGTCGAAGAGGCCCTGGTCCTTCTGCTTCTCGGCGGCCGACGCGACGAGCAGGTCGTACTCGAGGTCGAGCGTGGTGCGCACCCCGCCGTCGGGTGCCGTCGTCGCGTCCGCATAGACGACCGACGAGAAGCCGTGCGCCCCCGCTGCGGTGGCCGGAAGCAGCACCCCGGCGGCCGCGGCGGCGAGGGCCGTCAGGGCGAGGGCCGTCAGGGCGAGGGCGAGGGAGACGGAACGGCCTCGCGGGCGGGTCGAGCGGGCAGGGGTCTGGCGGCGGGGATGGCTGCGGATCACTCCGACAACGTGTCCGAGGCGGGTGAACACGACGGGACCGGGACGGGAACGGCGTGGAACGCGATCCTCCCGCCGCGATCGCGCGCGACCGACTGTTCACCGCCGGTTCACCTCTCCGGCGCTGCCGGGTCATCGGGTCGCCCCGCACGTCGGAGAGCGTCGGAGCGTGTCCCGGACCCCTTCCCTCCCCCTGCTCGTCGCCGCCCTCGGCGTGGCCGCCGGGCTGACCCTCGCGGGCTGCGCTCCGGCCGCGCCCGGCCCGGTCGGGACCCCCGGGTCGTCCGGCGATCCCGCGCTGCACCCGCTCGGCGCCGGCTTCCTCGGCAGCGTGACGACGCCCACTCCCGAGGCGACGATCGACCCGGAGCCCGGCTCGTGGGCCGGGGTCGAGCCTCCCGCCGGCTACGAGGTCGTGCTCATCACGGCGGGCGACGCCGCGGCCACGAAGACCCTCGCCGACGGCGTGACGCGCTGGGCGGGGCAGCGGGATGTCGTCCTCACGACCCTGACCGCGACCGGCGACGACGAGGTGCAGACGCAGCTCCTGCGGGCGATCGACAAGGCGCCCGACCTCATCGTCGGAGCCGGGGCCGGCGTGGTGGACGTGTTCTCGCTGATCACCGCCCAGAGCCTCCACCAGCAGTTCCTCGTCGTGGGCGCCGAGCTGCCGGAGCCGACCGGCAACGCGACGTCGGTGGTGTGGAACGGCGCCAGCTTCCGCGGCACCGGCATCAGCACCGACGAGGACAGCGTCGCCGCGTCCGTCACCCCCGCCCGCGCCGCCGACGCGGTCTCGGCCGGCGTCGCGAGCGTGCTGCACGGGCTCACGGGCATCGTGCTGCACCTGGGGTGAGGCTTCTCCGAAGCTGCTCGCTCCCCCTAGGCTTTCGCAGGTGAGTCTGCCGTCCCTCCCCGCCTTCGTCGCGGGGCACGCCATCCGCACCACCAACGCCGCCGAGGCCACCGACCAGGGGCTCATCCCCGGGGTGTGGCAGCGGACGGCCGCCGACGCCGGACTGCTGGGGCTCGACGCCCGCCGCGGCGACGCGCTGTACGCCGTCCTCTTCGACTACGAGTCCGATCAGGACGGCGCCTACACGCAGATCGTCGGCATCGGCATCGACGACGCCGCCGACGTGCCCGCGGGGGTCGCGGTCGTACGCCTCGGCGACGAGCCGCGCACCGCCTTCGAGGCCGCCGGCCAGATGCCGCACGCGCTCATCGCCGCCTGGGGGACCGTCTGGGAGCAGTCCGCGGCGGGCGCGCTCTCGAGGGCCTTCACGGTCGATGTCGAGGTGCACCACGCCGACGGCACGGCGACGGTCCTGGTCGCCTGACCCTCTCCTTGCCACGACACGCCGCCGGAGGGACGTGACGGACGGCGTGCCGTGACGATCGGATGCGGGCTAGAGCATGGTCTCCTGCGGGACGTGGCCGGGGATGTACGACTCGATGCTCCACGTCCCCGGCGAGAAGTCGGCGGAGAGGAACTCGCTGATCACGCCCGTCCCGCCGATGTAGAAGCCGTCGTCGCGGATGCGCTCCCAGGCCGTGGAGGCTTCGTCGAGCGACGCGTAGACCCCGAACGAGATCTGCATCTCGCCGACGTACTGCCAGAGCACGTGGACGCCGTGTGCACGCATACCAGCCCCTCCGACTCCTGAGATCCGCGAGCGAGCACGCCGAAGAGAGCGTCGGCGGCTGAACCCGTGCGCGAATGAGCCGGACGATCGCGGTGCGCTCCCGAGCGGGGTCTGGGCCCGGTTGTGAACGACAGGGTACGCCAGGGTGTCGTTCCGGTGGAAGAGCAGTGGACGACCCCGTTCGGGGTCCAGCGGTCAGCGGCCGTCGGCGAGGGTGCCCGCGTCCAGGCCGGCGAGGCGGCGGGGGTCGGCGAGGACGTCCAGGCCGACGATCCGGTCGTCCGCGCCGAGGTCGAAGGCCATCAGCGAGACGACGCGGCCGTGCAGCACGGCCGCGACGCCGGGGCGCCCGCCGATCAGCACGGGGAGGGAGTGCGACGCCAGATGCGCCGCGGTGCGCGCCGACTCCGCGATCCGCGCCGCGCCGTCGAGCCGCACGCTCGAGGATCCGTCGTCCGCGTCGAGGACGGCGCGCTCGTCGAGCAGGGCGAGCAGTGCGGCGAGGTCGCCCTCCTGCACGGCGCGCAGCCACGCGTCGACGACGGTCCGGGCACGACGGCCGTCCGCGCGCGGCGCCTCCTCCGTGGCCCGCACGCGCCGTCGCGCCCGGGACACCAGCTGTCGCGCGGCCGCGGGCGAGCGCCCGACCAGGGGAGCGATCTCGTCGAACGGCTGCCCGAACACGTCGTGCAGCACGAAGGCGAGCCGCTCCGCCGGCGAGAGGAGGTCGAGCACCGTCAGCAGGGCGACCGCGACGCGCTCGTTGCCCGCGGCGATCGCGGCCGGGTCCTCGTCGGGACCGGTCGGGGCGGCCTCCCACGCCTCGACGCTCCACCGGTCGGCCTTCACGACGCGGGCGGAGCGGAGCACGTCGAGGCTCAGCCGCGAGACGACCGTGGTCAGCCACGCGTCCAGATCGTCGATGCCGTCCGCGTCGGCGAGGGCGAGCTTGAGCCAGGCGTCCTGCAGCACATCGTCGGCCTCCGCCGTCGAGCCGAGCAGCCGGGTCGCGACGGCCCGCAGTCGCGGCCGCCGCAGCTCGAAGGCCGCGGCCAGGACATCCTCATCGATCGGCATCGTCACATTCTCCTTCGTTCGTCCGTCCAGAAGGTAGACGGGGCAGCGCGCCCCGATGTGACGAAGGAGCGACCATGACCAGCACCATCCTCGTGACCGGCGGCACCGGCGAACTCGGCCGGCATGTCGTTCCGCTGCTCGCGGCGCCCGGCCGGCACCTCCGCGTGCTGAGCCGCCACGGCCGACCGGCGCCGGACCCGGGGTCGCTCAGCGCCTCGCCGGTCGAGCGCGTCGAGCGCGTCGAGTACGTCGTCGGCGACACCGTGGCGGGCACCGGCCTCGCCGAGGCCGTGACCGGCGCGGACGTCGTGCTGCACCTCGCCGGCGGCCCGAAGGGCGACGACGTCGGGACGCAGCACGTCGCGGAGGCCGCCCGTGCAGCGGGCGTCGGGCACCTGATCCTGATCTCGGTGATCGGCGCCGACCGCATGCCGATCGGCTACTTCCGCCGCAAGGCCGCGTCGGAGCGCATCGTCGCCGCGTCCGGGGTGCCGTGGACCGTGCTGCGCGCCACCCAGTTCCACAGCTTCGCCCGCACGATGGCCGGAGGGATGGCGCGGCTGCCGATCGTGCCGGTCATGCGGGATGTCCGGGTCGAGTCCGTCGCCGTGGAGGATGTCGCGCAGCGCCTCGCCGAACTCGCAGAGCAGCCTCCCCAGGGCCGCGTCGCCGATCTCGCCGGGCCGCAGGTGCGCACCCTGGAGGAGCTGATCCGCACGCTGCCCGGGCGCGCGCATCCCCAGCTGCGCTTCGGCCTCCCCGGCGCGCTCGGCCGGGCCTACCGGAACGGCGAGAACCTGGCGGGACCCGGCGCCGACCGCGGAACGGGCACGTGGGAGGAGTACCTCGGCGCCGTCGCTGCCTGACCGTCACGCGAACGCGGACGGCGACACCACGTGGGCGACGCGCTCGGCGACGAGGAAGACGCCGATCGCGATCATCGCGAAGCCCGACACGCGGGAGACGATGCGCGCCGCGATCGGACGCGCCGACAGCACCCGCCTCGCGGCGAATCCCACCGCGAAGTAGACGATCGCGCAGTTGACGACGTGCACGGCGCCGAGCACCACGATCTGCAGCCCCACCGGCCACGGCCCCGCGGCCGAGGTGAACGGCGGCAGCACCGCCAGGGTCAGCAGGAGCAGCTTCGGGTTGAGCCCGCTCACCGCGAATCCGCGTGCGACCCAGCTCCGGGCGGTGCCGTCGTCGGCGCCCTCGCCCGCACGCGGGGCCGACGAGCTGCGCAGCACGCCCCAGCCCAGCCACAGCAGGTAGGCCGCCCCGGCCAGCGTCAGCCCGGTCAGGGCCATCGGGAACCGGCCGATGAGCGCCCCCACCCCGGCCGCGACGATCGCAAGCACGACCACATGGCCGAGGAGGAGGCCGCAGACGGCGGGCACGACGCGGCGCTTCAGGCCGCCCGAGATCGCGTACGCCCAGTCCGCCCCGGGGGTGAGGATGAAGAGCAGCGAGATGCCCCCGAACGCCACGATCGCCGATCCCGACATGCTCCATCCCTTCCCGAATCTCTGTGTCGGGGGAAGATTAGAGTGGATGCGGCGCAAAGTGGTCCCGTAGTTTCCACGCCCACCCTCACTTCGTGGAAGGAATATCGTGATCGACGCGATCGACTGGAAGATTCTTGCCGAGCTGCAGCAGGATGGGCGGCTCAGCATCACCGAGCTCGCCGAGCGCGTCAACCTCAGCACTTCCCCCGCGCACCGCCGCCTCCGCACGCTCGAGACCGACGGCGTCATCTCCGGCTACCACGCCGACGTCGACCTCCAGCTGCTCGGCTTCGGCTTCGAGACCCTCCTCTTCGCGACGATGCGCGTGACGGACAAGGCGACCATCGAGGCGTTCGAGGTCGCGGTCGCGGAGGTGCCCGCGGTGCTCCAGGCGCAGCGGCTGTTCGGCGACCCCGACTACCTGCTGCGCGTCGTGTGCCGCGATCTCACCGCGTTCCAGGAGCTCTACGACGAGACGCTCTCGAACCTCCCGGGAGTCCTCCGGCTCGAGACGACGCTCGTCATGAAGAACGTGGTCTCCGGGCGCTCGATGCCGCTGCGGCCCTGACCACTCGCGCCGGCGACCAGGCCGGCGCCGGTGCGGTCATCGCTTGGCGAGGTCCTCCCGCAGCGCGGTGAAGATCGTCCAGACCGAGCTGCGCTTGTGCGGCGTGTTCGCCTCGCTCATCGGGATGATGAGCTCGAGGCCGTCGCGGTAGAGCGCCCGCACCGTGAACCGGCCGGGCCATTCGGCCGTGTCGTCCGTGCCGAGGGAGGGCACGCCTCCCGAGATCTCGAGCCGCTCGAGGTCGCCGCGCCGGTGGACGCGGGTCGTCACGTCGGTGTTGCGGCTCGGGAGGGAGTAGACGGCGTCGATCGTCGTCACCGTGCCGCTGGTGAAGGCGCCGACCCGCACGCGCACGAGCTCCCCCTTCGTCTGGCTGCTGGCGCCGAGGTAGTTCAGCTCGCTCTCGCCGATGGCGAGCGCGACCCCGGTCACGATCGAGCCGAGGAACGTCGACGGGACACCGTCGAGGGCCGTCTGCCCGATCTCCTCGAGGATCATCCTCCGGATCGAGTCGCGCGACGTCTGCATGTTCGTCCCCTCTCGGCCGGCAGCAGTACCGGCTCCCTGACGAGTATGCGCCAGCCGGGCGCCGCCGACCAGCGGTCCGGCGGAACTCAGCGGCGCGGTGCGCGCGAGAGCAGCTGCGCCAGGAGCACGGGAGCAGCGTCGCCGTCGACGGCGGTGACGACGTCGATGTTCGCCGGGCCGCTGTCGACCGCCGTCGTGCGCCCGCGGGTCGCCTCCCGCGACGTGTCGACCGAGAGAGCCGTGGCGCGCACTGCGCTCGGGATGCTGTCCCCGGTCACGATCATCGAGGCGAGCGGATCGTGGAGGGCCGCACGCCGCACCGTCGAGACGGTGGCGTAGAAGTCGAGGTACCGGTCGAGCATCGCCGCGAGCGCGGAGTGGTAGTCGGTGCCCGCCTCGGCGAGGGCCCGCTGGGCCTCCGCGTCGAACCCGTGCTGCAGCGTCACGTCGAGCGGCACGAGGGTGATCCGCCAGTCCGCGGCGAACACGGCGACGGCCGCCTCCGGATCGTTGTGGATGTTCGCCTCGGCGGCCGGCGTGATGTTGCCCGGCACCCACACGGCACCGCCCATGACGGTGAGGCTCCTCGCCAGCCGCGGCAGCTCCGGCTCGAGCTCCAGCGCCTTCGCCAGGTTCGTAAGCGGCCCGATCGCCAGCACGTCCACCTCGCCGGGCCGATCCCGCACCGACGCGATCAGCAGTTCGGGCCCGGTGAGGTCGCTGACGGGCTGCGCCGACTCCGGGAGGGTGACGTCGCCGATCCCGTTGCCCCCGTGCACGTGCGGCGCCCCGCCGTGGAACTCGCCCGCGAGGGGGTGGTGCTCGCCGACGGCGACGGGGATGCCCTCGGCCCCGGCCAGCGCAAGCAGCCCCAGCGTGTTGGCCGCCGCCTGCGCCGCCGTCGTGTTGCCGCTCACCGTGCTCACGCCGACGAGCCGCACGTGCGGGCGGGCGAGGAGGTGGGCGATCGTGAGGGCGTCGTCGATGCCGGTGTCGCAATCGAGGTGGACGAACTGGGATGCGGGCATGGAGGACACCCTATCCGGGCTGCCGCCACCCGCGGGCGACGGCGGTGGCGTCGCGGCTCACGCCGGCGCCGATGAGCATCCCGGTGGCGATCGCGATCAGCGAGCCGAAGGTCTGCAGGATCAGGTTGGTCGCGCCCGCGGCGCCGGCTGCGGCCTCACTGAGGCCGATGAACCCCATCGCTCCCGGCACGAGCAGCCAGTACGCGCAGGTCAGCATGATCGCCACCGGTGGTGCGGCGGGGATGCGCGCAGCCAGATAGACCGCGGGGACGACGATGGCCGCGCCGACGAGGCCGGACAGCTCCGGCCCGAGCAGCAGGTTGCCGAGCAGCTGGGCCGCGTACGCGACGACGAGCGCGTAGAGGATCCAGACGAGGGAGCGCCTGGGTGCCGCGGAGAAGAAGTAGTAGCCGACGCTGACCAGGAGGATCCCCACCCACGGCGCCCAGCCGCCGAGCTGGTCGGCGTGCACATCCACCTGGGCCGGGTGGCCCGTGACCACGATCGCGGCGAACACCCCGAACGCGAGGAGCGCGAGCCGGGCGATCCCGTAGACCAGGCGGCTCGCCCCGGCCATCACCTGCCCGCTGGTCAATTCGACGGCCGCGATGGTCAGGGTGAGGCCCGGGAGGAAGCTGACCAGCGCGGGCGCGACGAGCCGGAGCACGTCGTCGTGGATGAACGCGTCTGCCGCGTACGACGTGACGAGGGTGACGACGAACGCCGTGAACACCGGGAGGATGAGCGACAGCGTCGGCATCCGGGTCCCGAACGTCACGATCGTGCCGACGATCGCGCCCAGGACGGCGTAGACGGGCAGCGCGGCCACGGTCGGGTTGAGCACCAGCCCGAAGCCGAGCGTCAGGAGGAGGTGGCCGAAGATCGTCAGCGCGGCGCCGAACCGCGGCGGCCTGTCCTCGATCCGCCGGATCTCCGCCACCACGGCGTTCGGCTCGTCGTGGTGCGCCGCCGCGTGCCGCACCACGTGGTCGACCGCGCCTGCCTGATCCAGCCGGAGCTGCTGGTTGTTCGCGGGATAGATCGCGGTGTGGGACGGCACGACGCCGGGGTCCTCGACGATCACGAGGGTGGGGAGGACGAAGACACGCAGGTCGGGCCGCTCGTACGCGGCGGCCACCCGCTCCAGCGTCTCCTGGACGTCGCTCGTGGCCTGCGACGAGGACAGGAGGGCCGGACCGAGCGCACCGACCATCTCGGGAACCCCGATCTCGGCGGCGAGCGGCAGTCGCTCCGGCGGCGGCTTGATGAGTGCCACCAGCGCGCCGCGGACTCGATCCTGGATCCCGGACATCCCACCTCCGACGCGTGGCCACCTGGGGCCAGCGTATGCAGGAGGGGCCGCCGCACCGAAGAGGCAGTTTGCGGAGGTCGGAACCAGATCGCGAATGATCCAGCCATTTGTCAGCACGCGCTACTAAGGTACTTTGGTACCGTTCCATGGAGAGGTGAAGATGTCCACCACAGCGCAGAGTCCGGTGAAAGTCGACGCGGCCACCGATCGCCTGATCAGCGACGCAGCCCACTTCCTCGGTCGCACGAAGAAGGACGTCGTGAGCGATGCGGTCCGCGAATACGTCGACGCTCACCGGGCTGAGATCAACGACGCGATCACGGAGTCCCTCGCGCGCCTGGACGGCTCGAGGGTGGCGACCGTCTCCATGCTGACCGGCATGGATGCAGCAGAGCTCGATGAGCTCGGTGGCCTGCCCGCGGAGTGACCTCCATGCACGAACCGGCTCTCGTTCGCCCGACAAAGCGCGCCCTGAATGAGATGGACGTCCCGCCGCCCACCCTCGACATTCCACTGAGCGAGTTGGAGCACCCGCTCGTCGTTCGTGCTCAGTTGCTTCCGATGCTTGCCTCGGACAACGCCGCCGAGCGCATACGCTCGCTCACCGACCGCGTGTGGTTCAAGGTGAAGACGGGGAGGTGGCGAGGGGCGGTGGGCGACGTCCGCGCGGGCGTCGACGAGCACACTCGCGCGCTCCTGGATGCGGACGACGCGTGGTGGTGGCTCACCGCCGCCGGCCCTCGCCAGAACGACTCGCCTCAGCGCGACTTCTACGCCCGGCTCGACGTCGAAGCGCATGCCAGCGGCCCGAACAGCTGCTCGTCGGACTTCCTGCTCCCGGCGCGGTGGGACCTCCGACGGCTCGAGGCAGAGCTGGCCCTCGCCCTCAGCACCGCGATACCGCCTGTCGTGCGCAGGGCAGCGGCGATGTCGATGCGTCACGGCGAGGTGCACGGATTCACCGCCGGCCCGACGGATGTGCGCGTCCGCATTCGAATGCTCGACGACGGTCAGGTGTATCTGGCGATCGGTTCGACAGGTGTGACAGATCCGAAGCTCTTCGCCCTGCTGCTATCGGCGTTCGACGGGCTCACGGCGGACGACTGGCTCCCGGAGCCCGGACCGAACCTGAACCTGGATCCTGCACCCGGAGAGATCCTCTGGTCCACGATGCTTTCGCCCGTCGCCCAGAAAAGCCTGCTCGACGAACTCGATGCCGGCCTCCGGGCAGATGGGTAGCCGCGGGATGAGCGGCGGCGACACGTCCTGCCTCTCTCCGGGTCCCTGAGAGCAGACCTCAGAGGAACAGCGTCCCCGCCGCCGCCATGACACCGGCCCCGGTGAGGGCGACGCGGTCGCCGTCGACCGTCACGACGATCCGGCTGGGCCGGCCCATCGAGCGGCCCTGCTCGATCACGACCGGGGAGCCGGCAGCGGCGAAGCCGTCGCGGACGAGGAGCGCTGCCAGCGGTCCGGCCGCGGTGCCCGTGGCCGGGTCCTCGGCGATCCCGACGGTCGGGTTGAAGAAGCGGGCGTACGCGTGCGTCCCCGAGGATGGATCCACGCCGGTCGTGTAGAGGTAGCAGCCCTCGCCCCCCGCGGCAGCCAGCACGGCTCGCAGCGCGGCGTGGTCCGGGACCGCCGCGTCGACCGCCTCCCGGGTCGTCGCCTGGACCAGGAGGTGCTCGGCGCCGGTGTCCCCGACCTCGGGCGGCCGGTCGGCGGCGAGCCCGTGCGCGGCGAGCCCGTCGGCAGCGAGCCCGTCTGCTGCGACTCCGCCGGCAGGGAGGCCGAGGGCGGCGGCGAGCGCCTCGCGATCCGCGAACCGGCCGGGGAAGCGCGGCGGCGACTGCTCCATCGTCACCCGCACGACCCCGTCCGCCGTCGAGACGCGCAGCGGCAGGAGGTCGTCGCCGATCTGCTGGACGAAGGCGTCGCGCCCGGGGTCCAGCCGGCCGCTCCCGGCCAGCCAGATCCACGCGCCCATCGCGTTGTGGCCCGCTCCCCCGACCTCCACACCGGCCGGGGTGAAGGACCGCAGCCGCGCGTCGGCTCCCGCCGCGGTGGGGCGGCAGAGGAAGGTCGTCTCCGACTGGTTGAACTCTCGGGCGATGGCGCGCAGCTGCTCGTCGCTCAGCGCGTCGGCGTCGGGGACGAGCGGGAGGGGGTTGCCGGCGAGGGCGCGCTCGGCGAAGACGTCGATCCAGACGAAGGGAACATCCATCGCCCCATCCTGCCCGCGGCCTCCCCGCAGGTCCACGGTTCGTTGCGGCGGGAGACGACGCCGCTAGCGGGAGATGCCGTTGCGCCCCGCGCGCTTGGCCCGGTACATGGCGGCGTCGGCCTCCTCGATCACCTGCGTCGCCGTGCGGCCCGGCCGCAGCTCCACGAACCCGCAGGAGCCGGAGACGCGGACCGGTCCGCGGCCGGTGTCGATGGGCTGGTCGATCCGCTCGACGAACCGGCGCGCGAGGCGCACGCTGTCGGCGGCCGAGAGCTGCGCGCTGAACACGACGAACTCGTCGCCGGCGAGGCGCGCCACGAGATCGGACTCGCGGCAGGCGCCGGTCAGGCGGTCGGCGACGACGCGGAGCACGTGGTCGCCGGTCTCGTGGCCGCGGCTGTCGTTGATCTGCTTGAAGCCGTCCAGGTCGATGAAGAACACGGCGCCGCTCTCCCCGTCCGCGAGGGCGGTCTCGATGCGGGCGACGAGGGACCGGCGGTTGTGCAGGCCCGTGAGGTAGTCGATCAGCGCGAGCTGGGCGAGCCGCGCCTCCCCACGCCGGTCGAGCGCCGTTCCGATCTCCTGGGCCAGCTCGCGCGCCTCCTCGACGACGGCGCCCCACTCCAGCGACGTGCCCTCGACGCTCTGCTGCCACTCGGAGAACGAGCGGCGGGGCGAGAGGGGCGTGTCCCGGTTGCTCGCGCTCTGGTCGCCGAGCCAGCGGAGGACGCGGGTGGCCGCCACCCGGAAGAGGACGAGGACGCCGTGCTCGCCGAGCGGGACGACGAGCACCCCGGCGAACCCGGACACGAGGGCGGCGAGCTCCGGGTGCGTGCGCGCGACCTCGTTCGTCGCGAACGGCTCGGTGCCGATCGCGCTCAGCAGCCGGGAGCGGTCGGCGAGCGGGACGTGCCCGATGCTGCGGCTGACCCCGTCGATGGAGACGATGGCGGCGTCGGCCTCGACGAGGGCCAGCAGGTCCGCGCCCCGGTCGACCAGGGTGAGCAGTGCGTCGGACGAGGAGGGGAGGTCGGCCGTCAGAGCCGTGCGGCGCGTCTGGAGGGAGAGGTCGCGGCGCAGAGTCGCGATCGACTCCAGCGCCGTCAGCTGGAGCGTCGCGTGCGCCGCCATGACCTCGATCGCGCGCCGCAGGAGCAGCGGCATCCGCTTCTCGGTCCGATGGGCGCAGGTGATCATCCCGATCAGCCGCCCATCGTGGATCAGCGAGAACGAGACCGTCGAGGCCTGCCCCATGTTCCTCATGAACTGGAGGTGGTGCGGCGACACCGCGCGCAGCTCCGCCTGGCTCAGGTCCAGCGGCGGGAGGTCGGGGTCGAGCGCGACCAGCGCCGACCCGGCGTCCTCGGTGCTGACGATCGCCCGCGAGAGCTTGGTCAGGTAGAGCGCACGGGCCTGCTCGGGGATGTCGGAGGCGGGGAACCGCAGGCCCTGGTACGACTCCATGTCGGGCTCCGCGGCCTCCCCCGCCACCTCTCCGTGCCCGTCGTCGAAGAACCGGTACGTCATCACGCGGTCGAAGCCCGTCATCCGCTTCACCTCGGCCGCGACGGCGACATGCAGCTCGTCCACGGTGCCGATCGCGCCCAGGCGGCGGATCGCGTCGACGACCGTCGACGCGGGCTGGCCCGACGCGTCGGCGGGGGGTTCGAGCTCGAGCACAACCAGCGGGCCGACGGAGTGGGTGACCGCGTCGTACGAGACGCCGTCGAGGTCGACGCGCACGGGATCGCCGCGCAGCGACGACGTCGCGGTCCACGTGATCGTGCGGCTCCGCAGATCCGCGATGGACCGCCCGAGCCACTCCCGGGCGTTCTCGCTGGCGACGACGATCTCCTGCGAG
>Ga0153921_1000272_pt1 | contig 32564 bp, 33 predicted proteins | sample TSNJ005MetaG_FD_104691 | JGI IMG/M metagenome (GOLD analysis project Ga0153921, IMG submission 104691) | Attine ant fungus gardens microbial communities from New Jersey, USA - TSNJ005 MetaG | ecosystem: Host-associated > Fungi > Mycelium > Unclassified | place: USA: New Jersey, Brendon T. Byrne... | reverse complement strand
GGATCGGGTTTGGTCTTCCTTGCGGGTGATGAGCAGACTCAACACCACCGACCCCAGAATCACCCCGCCCACCACCGCCAGCGACCACTCCACCGGCATGTGAAACCACGGCATCAGCGTCATTTTGCCGCCGATGAACACCAGCACGATCGCCAGTCCGTACTTGAGCAGATGAAAACGGTCAGCCATGTCCGCCAGCAGGAAGTACAGCGCGCGCAGGCCCATGATCGCGAAGATGTTCGAGGTAAAGATGATGAACGGGTCGGTGGTGACGGCGAAGATCGCCGGGATACTGTCAACTGCAAACATCAGGTCGCTGGCTTCGATCAACACCAGCACCAGAAACATCGGCGTCGCCCAGCGCACACCGTTCAGGCGCACGAAAAAACGTTCATCATGAAAACCGCTGGTGACCCGCAAATGCCCGCGCACCCAGCGCAGCAGCGGGTTGTTGTCCAGGTCCGGTTGCTGCTCGGCGAACATCAGCATCTTGATCCCGGTGATGATCAGAAAAACCCCGAAGGCATACAGCAGCCACTCGAATTGTGACACCAGCCACACACCGGCGAAAATCATCCCCGCGCGCATCACGATGGCCCCGAGCACGCCATACAGCAGCACCCGACGCTGCAATGGCGGCGGCACGGCGAAATAGCTGAAGATCATGACGAAGACGAACATGTTGTCGATCGAGAGCGACTGCTCGATCAGGTAACCGGTGAGAAATTCCAGGGTCTTGCGCCGGGCGATGTCTGCGCCGAAAGTGTCATGCAGATACCACCAGAGCAGCGCGGCGAAGGAGAGTGCCAGCAGGCACCAGGCAATGACCCAGGACAACGCTTCGCGTACCGAGACTCGATGGGCCTTGCGCCCGCCGAAGACAAACAGGTCCAATGCGAGCATGGCGAGAACGAAGACGATGAAGGCGCCCCACATCCAGGGTTCACCGATATTGATGTTCGTGGCTGGCATGGCGCGCTCCCTGCTTTTGTTGAAATAGGGTCAGAAGCGGTCATGCTATAGACGAGCCAGCAGCGAAGAAAAATCGTTTATTCCTCGGGTCAGGTTCGAAAAAAACGAAGTGTCGGGCCAATGGCGATCCGATCTTCCTCAATGACTGTGTTTCGCCCGTGCGAAACCACTACGGAGCTTCACTTGCAGCGATGACTATCGACACTCCGGATCCTCAAGCGGTATGCAGCCCAATCACCAGCAGCGCAATTTTCATCGTTGCAACGCTCAATGCCGGCACCGACGTTGAAGCCAGAGTGAAAGGCTGGTGCGGCGACCTGGCAGGGCTGGTTCGCTCGGTTGGCAAGCGGGTTCCGGCAGGGAATCTGTCCTGTATCTGCGGCTTCTCCTCCAACGCCTGGGATCGACTTTTCGGCAGTCCTCGACCGGCCTCGCTGCATCCTTTCCGTGAATTTGGCGGAGCAGGGCGCCACGCGCCAGCGACGCCGGGCGATCTTCTGCTGCACATTCGTGCCGACCAGATGGATCTGTGTTTCGAGCTGGCCACGCAAATCATGATCGCGCTGGGCGATGCCGTCACGGTGGTCGACGAGGTACAGGGATTCCGCTATTTCGATATGCGCAGCATCATCGGTTTTGTCGATGGCACGGAAAACCCCGTCGGGCGCAAGGCCGTCAACTTCACCATTGTCGGCGACGAGGACCCTGATTTCAGTGGGGGCAGTTACGTGCTGGTGCAAAAGTACCTGCACAACATGAACGCATGGAATGAATTGAGCGTTGAAGCACAGGAGCGGGTCATCGGTCGCAAGAAGCTTTCCGACATCGAGCTGGATGAGACGGTAAAGCCAAGCAACTCCCACAGTGCGCTGACGACGATCACCACGGCGCAGGGCGAGGAGGTGAAAATCCTGCGCGACAACATGCCGTTCGGCCGACCGGGGGCAGGGGAGTTCGGTACGTTTTTTATCGGCTACGCGCGTTCCGCCGAGCCGATGGAGCAGATGCTGGAAAACATGTTCGTCGGCAAGCCGCCGGGCAATTACGATCGCCTGCTGGATTTCAGCACGGCGGTTACCGGCGGTTTGTTCTTCGTGCCTTCTGCAGATCTGCTGGAAGAGTTGGCGGATCGGTAGCAAAAAACGCGGGCGGGGCATTGAATGGCACGCCCGCGTTTTTTTGCAGCTACTTGCCAGCCGCCAGAGGTGGCGTGCGCGGTGGCACCAGGCGTTTCGAACCGGTGGACTCGAATGCCGCTGCCAGACGCAACAGTGTCGAGTCATCGTATGCCCGGCCGGCAAAGGTCAGACCGACCGGCATGCCGATGTCTGCCATCACGCCCATCGGCACGGTGACGGTGGGAACGCCGAGGTGGCGAATGGCGAGATTGCCGTTGGCAACCCAGACGCCGTTACTCCAGGCGATGTCCGCCGATTCCGGATTAACATCGGCATCTGCAGGGCCGACGTCAGCCACGGTCGGGAACAGAACCGCGTCGAGTTTCAGCTCATCCATCCAGTCTTCAAGGTCGATCTTGCGGGTTTTTTCCAGGCCACGCAGACCGTCCGGCAGCGTCGGAATCTGATCCCACGCAGTGATGCCGCGTTCGGCCATGCGCACGTATTCGTCCATGCCGGCGGCCAGATCGCCTTCGCGATTGGGCAGTGTGCCCGGATCGTGCGGGAAGATTTTCGGCCCATCGACATCCGCCAGGCGATTGAGCTTCGGATCACCGTTGGCGCGCAGGAAGTCATCGAACGCCCAGGCCGACAAGTCCCACAGTTCGTGGTGCAGAAATTCCCTGGAAACAATGCCGCGATTGAAGACGGTCGGCGCGCCCGGACGGTCGCCCTCGCAGTTGGAGACCAGCGGAAATTCGACTTCGATGACTTCTGCACCCGCCGCTTCCAGTGCAGCGCGAGCCTGTTTCCACAGGGCGATCACCGATGGGCGAGTGTTGATGCGTTGCCCGGTCGGGCCGCCAATACCCGGCTCGGCACTGGTGCCGGCGTCCGGATCGGCATTGATAAACATCTTTGGCACGCCCAGGCGTTTGCCGGCCAGCGCATCAGACTTCACCGCCAGTTCGGCATAGGTGGCCGGGCGTACGGAGGCGACGCTCGGGATCGGCACCCAGGGTTGCAGGCGCCACAAGTCACCCCGGGTCTCGGTGTCTTCGGCCACCACGACTTCGAGCACTTCGAGCAGATCGGCCATGGTTCGTGCGTACGGCACAACCACGTCCATGGTCGGGGTCAACGGCCAATTGCCGCGTACCGAGATCACCCCGCGTGATGGCGTGTAGGCGCACAGCCCGTTGTTCGATGCCGGGCCGCGACCGCTCGACCAGGTTTCTTCGGCCAGGCCGAATGCGGAGAAACTGGCGGCGGTGGCAGTACCGGCGCCGTTGGAGGAGCCGGACGCGAAAGGTGCCGTCAGGTAGTCAGCGTTGTACGGGCTTTCGGCCCGACCATACACCCCGCGCTGCATGCCGCCATTGGCCATCGGCGGCATGTTGGTCTTGCCCAGGCAGATCGCCCCGCCGGCGCGCAGACGTTCGATGGTGAATGCATCGCGCTGCGCCACGAGGTCGGCAAACGCCGGGCTGCCGGACGCGGCGGTCAGCCCCTTGACCAGGTAGCTGTCCTTGGCGGTGTAGGGGATGCCATCGAGCGGGCCGAGGGCCTGGCCCTTGGCGCGGCGGGCGTCGGAAGCTTCGGCTTCTTTAATCGCCTCGGGATTGCGCACGACGACGGCATTGAGCCGGGTGCCGGTATTCGGGCCGTCGTAGGCGTCGATCCGCGCCAGATAGGCCTTGACCAGTTCGACGGCCGTGGTGCGACCGGATTCGAGCGCCGAGCGCAGTTGGGCAATGGAGACTTCAGTGACTTCGATCATGCGGTTTCCACCGGATAAAGGTTGTTCATGATAGTGGGCTGTAAAAAATCCTGATGACCAGACTCTACCGCGAAGTGTGCCCAAAGGCTCGCGCAAATTCGATATTTATCGAGTTATTCAGCGGAAAAATTCTCCCGGGGTCTCTCCGAACTGCTGCCTGAAAGCCGCAATGAAGGCAGAAGTCGAATCGTAGCCGCACGCCAATGCCACGTCGGTGACGCGTTCGCCTTGTTCCAGCGGGGTCAGTGCGCCCAACAGACGCAAGCGTTGGCGCCAGGCGCGGAACGTCAGACCGGTATCGCGTAAAAACAGGCGGCTGAGGGTTTTTTCGGTGACACCAAACTGGTCGCTCCAGTGCTGCAGGGTGGTCTGCTGTTCCGGATGTTGCTCCAGGCTTTGGTAGATCTGTTTCAGGCGCGGGTCTTGGGGGAGCGGCAACATCAGATCGATCGGCGGCGCTTGGGCGAGTTCATCGAGAATCACCTGGGCAAGCCGTCCGTGCGGGCCGTTGAGATCATATTCCACCGGCACCTGGCTGAAGGCGCGGATCAACTCGCGCAGCAGGTTGCTGACACCCAGTACATGGCAACGCTCGACCGCCCATGGCGCGACACCGCAGTCTATGTAGAGACTGCGCATTTCGGTGTGCGGCGAACTGAATACCCGGTGCGGCATCCCCGCCGGAATCCACACGGCACGCTCTGGTGGCGCGACGAAACGCCCGGCGCCGGTCTGCACTTCCAGCACGCCCTGAATCGCGTATGACAATTGCACCCACGGATGGCTGTGGCGCCGGGTCAAGGCGCGATTGGGCAAGGATTCGGTGCGTCCATACAGCGGTCGCGGCAGGCTGGGCAGCCCGGGAATACTGCGTCGGACGCTTTTGTCATGTCCTTTAGGCGGCATCTGCTGGCTCATCGGCGTTAGTCGGTCATTGCCAACCACGTTAGAGTCGCATTCACGTACTGGCAACCCCCGGATGAGCAAACCCATGACGCGCCCACGCTTCTTGCCCGACAACTTCACCCTGACGCTGGTTGGCGTCGTACTGCTGGCCAGTTTTCTGCCCGCCAGCGGTCAGGTCGCGGTCGGCTTCGGCTGGCTGACCAACATCGCCATCGCGCTGCTGTTCTTCCTGCACGGCGCCAAACTTTCCCGCGAGTCGATCATCGCCGGTGCCGGCCACTGGCGTTTGCACTTGCTGGTATTCGGCCTGACGTTCGTCCTGTTTCCGATCCTGGGTCTGGCGTTGAAACCGCTGCTGTCGCCACTGATCGGCGACAAGCTGTACATGGGCATGCTGTACCTGTGCGCATTGCCGGCCACGGTGCAGTCGGCGATTGCTTTTACTTCGCTGGCCCGGGGCAATATTCCGGCGGCGATCTGCAGCGCGGCGGCGTCCAGTCTGTTCGGGATTTTCCTGACGCCGCTGCTGGTGACGCTGCTGCTGAACGTGCATGGCGAGGGCGGCTCGACGCTCGATGCAATCCTCAAGATCAGCGTGCAACTGCTGCTGCCGTTCATTGCCGGCCAGATAGCCCGCCGTTGGATCGGGGCCTGGGTAGGTCGTAACAAGAACTGGCTGAAATTCGTCGATCAGGGCTCGATTCTGCTGGTGGTCTATGGCGCCTTCAGCGAAGCGGTCAACGAAGGTATCTGGCATCAGATTCCGCTGGTCGATCTGCTGGGGCTGGTGGTTGTCTGCTGCATCCTGCTGGCGCTGGTGCTGCTGGCCTCGACGCTGCTTGGCAAGGCTTTCGGATTCAGCCAGGAGGACCGCATCACCATTCTGTTCTGCGGCTCGAAGAAAAGCCTGGCCACTGGGGTGCCGATGGCGCAGGTGCTGTTTGCCGGAAGCACTATTGGCGTCCTGATTCTGCCGTTGATGCTGTTTCACCAGATCCAGTTGATGGTCTGCGCGGTGTTGGCGCAACGCTATGCGAAGCGGCCGGAATCGGTGCCGGAGTTGATGGCCGGGGTTGATCCTTGAGAGGCCCGTCATTGCCTGCTCGTGCACGCTTGACGGGCCTTCAGTCTGCCTGAGCGAGGCGCGCTGATCGGGCAATGACCGAATTCAGTTGATCCGCGGATGCTGTTGCACCAACTCCTTGCGTTTGGCTTCGAGTTCGGCGATTTCGGCATCGATGTCTTCGATTTTCTGCTCGATATTGTCGTGGTGTTCCTTGAGCAGTTCTTTCGCCTCTTCGAGGTCGGACGCGGCCGGAGCGGCGCCACGCAACGGCTTGTTGGCGGTTTCCTTCATGGTCACGCCGGTAATCAGCCCGACGATGGCAATCACCATCAGGTAATACGCGGGCATGTACAAATTGTCAGTGCTTTCCACCAGCCAGGCCACGGCGGTTGGCGTCAGACCCGCGATCAACACCGAGACATTGAACGCGGCGGCCAGGGCGCTGTAGCGGATGTGCGTCGGGAACATCGCCGGCAGGGTCGAGGCCATTACGCCGATGAAGAAGTTCAGCAACACGGCGAGGATCAGCAGGCCGGAAAAGATAAGGCCGATCTTGCCGCTGTTGATCAGCATGAACGCCGGAATCGCCAGCAGGAACAGACCGATGCTGCCAACCACGATAAACGGCTTGCGGCCGATCTTGTCGCTGATGAAACCAATCGCGGGTTGCACAAACAGCATGCCCACCATGATTGCGATGATGATCAGCACGCCACGGTTTTCGCTGTAGTGCAGGTTGTGCGACAGATAGCTTGGCATGTAGGTCAGCAGCATGTAGTAAGTGACGTTGGTCACCGCCACCACACCGATGCAGGTCATCAGGCTGCGCCAGTGTTTGGTTGCCACCTCTTTGAACGAGACCTTCGGTCCGCCGGCCAGTCCCTCGCGATCACCTTCTTCGAGTTTTTCGACGTGCTGTTGAAACGCCGGCGTTTCCTCCAGCGCATGACGCAGATAGAGGCCGATCATGCCCAGCGGCAGGGCAAGGAAGAACGGCAGACGCCAGCCCCATTCGAGGAATTTCTCCTCGCCGATGATCGTCGAAATCAGCACCACCACACCGGCACCGAGGACGAAACCGGCAATCGAGCCGAAGTCCAGCCAACTGCCGAGGAAACCGCGTTTGCGGTCGGGCGCGTATTCGGCGACGAAGATCGAGGCGCCGGTGTACTCGCCGCCGACCGAGAAGCCCTGAGCCATTTTCGCCAGCAACAACAGGATCGGTGCCCAGATGCCGATCGATTCGTAGGAGGGGATCAAGCCGATGGCGAACGTGCTCAGCGACATGATCACGATGGTTGCGGCCAGCACTTTCTGCCGCCCGTACTTGTCGCCCAGCGCACCGAAGAACAGACCGCCCAGCGGACGAATCAGGAAAGGCACCGAGAAGGTCGCCAGCGCGGCAATCATCTGCACACCGGGATCGGCGCCCGGGAAGAAGATCTTGCCCAGTGCGTAGGCAACGAAGCCGTACACCCCGAAGTCGAACCATTCCATGGCGTTGCCCAGTGCGGCGGCGGTGATCGCCTTGCGCATCTTGGCGTCGTCGACAATGGTGATGTCTTTCAATCCGATAGGATTGACCTTGTTTTTCCTTGATTTCATGCGGGTCACTCATAGCTGAACGGATTCGATGCCACTGTTTTGGTGGCATGGGTTCTTTCCGTCAGATACAAGAAGACACGAAATAATTCACTGCTCACGGCATTTTTGTCATGACCGGGCAGACCCCAGTGCATTTTTCGCCATTGCTCGTCAGGTGTAGGAGCGAGCCTGCTCGCAAACGCGCCGAGTCAGTCAAGAAAGATGCTGGATGTACCACCGCCATCGCGGGCAAGCCCGGCTCCCACAGGTTTTGCGATGTGCGCAGGATGGGTGATCAACACACTTCCAGTGTAGGAGCGAGCCTGCTCGCGAAAGCGGTCTGTCAGGCAATGAGATGTCGGGTATACCGACGCCCTCGCGAGCAGGCTCGCTCCCACAGGATTTGTGGTGTGCACAGGATGGATGATCAACACAGATCCATTGTGGGAGTGAGCCTGCTCGCGAAAGCGGTGTATCAGGCGATGAGATGTCGGGTATACCGACGCCTTCGCGAGCAAGCTCGCTCCCACAGGATTTGTGGTGTGCACAGGATGGGTGATCAACACAGATCCAGTGTGGGAGCGAGCCTGCTCGCGAAAGCGGTGTGTCAGGCGATGAGATGTCGGTTATACCGACGCCTTCGCGAGCAGGCTCGCTCCCACAGGTTTAGCGGCTGTACGGCGATTTCGGGCATTCAGAGGCCCCGGAAGGGAAAATCCGCCGGATCGAATTGTTCCCCCGTGTCCATCCGCACACCGCGCAAAATCGCGGTTTGCAGAAGCGATTCGTACAGCGGCAGGGCGCAATAGTTGAACAGGATCGAGCGCCGACGCTGGCCGCTGACATTCAGGCTGCCGGCATGCACCAGATCGACATCGAACAGCAGAATGTCGCCCGCGTTGCCGTATAGCTGCACGGTTTGCGATTCGTCATTGACGTCCAGGGGCGGCGCGTCCGGTGCAGGTCGATGGCTGCCGGGGACGATGCGGGTCGCGCCGTTTGCGGCGCTGTAGTCATCGAAAAACGCCAGTGCAACCACCATGTCCCCGGGCCGTTGTGCCGACAGGTCGCGATGCAGTTGCTGATGGCCGCCACCGGCAAGTGGCTCACGACCTTCCACTTGCGCGAGAAAGAACGGCTCGCCAATCAGTTCACCGGCCACCGCCAGCACCTGCGGCAAACGACACACAGCCTGAATCGTCGTATCGGTGTCCAGCAACGAATGACGCCAGTCGTGACCACGCGGCGTGGGCCATTGCTCCGAGGGCTTCACGCCGGCATCGAACACTGCACGCAGTTCGTCCAGCCACCGAGCCGGGATCGCCTGACGGAGCAGGGCATAACCCTCGCGATGCAACTGTTGATGATCAGGCATGGATTGGCTGCGCAGGCTCATGACGAATTCAAGGGAAGGTTAGCGCACGCGACACGTTTCGATACCCGTTCGCCGCCGGCATTAACGCTTGCACTGCGCCACAACGACCTGACAGGTGTTCGGTGTTCCGCCGGAGCGGCTCGCATAGCGCATACAGTTATTCATAGATTTCTTGCGCGCCATGCTCAAGGTGTCGCCCCAGGCCAGACCGCCTTCACCGCTGTCGGGCACCGCTTTGGCGTAGCAGTTGGAGCCGACCGTGGCGTAGCGCTTGCTCGAACAGCCCGCTGTCAGCATCAGAATGCTGGCGAGCAGGGCGAACAGCAGCCATGACGAGTGTCGGCGTGCAGATGTTGCGGTCATCCGGATTTCCCCGTGAGTTCAGGCGCTTTCGTCGGTGTGCCGGGCATTATCCGGCAATTGCCGCAAAGAAGCGTTTTTTTGCTTCAGTCACCAAAAAACCTGTGGGAGCTGGCTTGCCAGCGATAGGGCCATCCCAGCCAACATCCTTATAGCCTGACCCACCGCCGACTCTCACACTAAATGCGTATCCCGGCCCGGCAAACTCTGCTGCACAAATCGTTCGATCAACCACCGTGCTGCTGGCCCCGGGGGCAGGTCGGTGCGGTAGATGACGTCGAACGGGTAGATACCGCTCTGGTACTCCGGCAGGTTCAGCCGCACCAGGCGACCAGACTGCAAATCTTCCTCGACCATCGGCAACGGCATGTTCCCCCAGCCTATTCCTTCGCGCAGCAGCATGTGCTTGGCGCCCAGATCCGCCAGGCGCCAGGTGCGATTACTGAGCACCGCAAAGTCGCGATCCCTGGTCAGCACGGAACGATCCGACAGCACCAGTTGCGTCAGTTCACGCCCGGCCCCCGGCGTATTCGCCTCACCGCAAGCCAGGGGATGATGGGGCGCCGCCACCGGAATCAACTCGACATTGCCGGCACCGATACGCTCGATCGCATCGATGCCTTCGTTCATTGGCCCACTGACGCCAATGATCGCGCCGCGATTGATCACCCGCTCAGTCACCGCCCCCAACGCCTCCATGTGCAGATGCAAGGCAACCGTCGGAAACGCCTCGCGAAAGGATTTCAACGCATCCACCACCCGCTCCGGCGGCAGCATCACGTCCAGCACCACATGCACCTCGGCTTCCAGCCCCTGCAACAGGCCTTTGACCTTGGCGCGCAAACCATGCACGCCGTTGGCGATGGTCCGCGCTTCGGCCAGCACCGTGCGCCCGGCCTCGGTCAGTTGCGGTTTGCGTGTGGTCTGGCGGTCGAACAAGGTCACGCCCAGTTGCAGTTCCAGGTTGGCAATCGAATAGCTGATCACCGAAGTCGCGCGGTGCAGTTTGCGTGCGGCAGCGGCGAAACTGCCCAGTTCCACCACCGTCAGAAACACCCGCAGTTGATCCAGCGTCGGCGTGCCCGGGTCAGAAATCATGGCTGTTTCCTCGTCCTATTCAGCGTAGCGCTATCGTCGCCGAGGTCTGTCAGCTTGTCTATTTTCTAGAACGTAATGATCGAAATTGGTCGGCTATTCAGATTAGCTGGCCGGGCGCACCATTTCCTCACTCGGACGATTCATCTCGGATCGCCCCACCTTTGAAGGAAATATCGCCATGACCACTACCACAAACATTGCACCAACCACCACTGAACAAACCCGCAACGACGTCACCCAGGCCTCGGCCTCGTTGATCGGCCGTATCCTGCTCAGCGCCATTTTCATCCTCTCCGGTTTCTCCAAACTGGCGGCCCCGGCGATGATGATCGGCTACATCAGTTCCGTTGGTCTGCCGCTGCCACAGGTCGCACTGGCTCTGGCGATCATCGTCGAAGTCGGTGGTGGCCTGGCGCTGATCGCCGGCTACCGCACCCGCGCCGTCGCTGCAGTGCTGGCGGTGTTCAGCGTGGTCACCGCGCTGGCTTTTCACAATGCGCTGGGCGATCAGAACCAGTTCATCCACTTCTTCAAGAACATCGCCATGGCCGGTGGCCTGCTGCAAGTCGTCGCGTTCGGCGCCGGTCGTTTCAGCCTTGACGCTCGCCGCCACTGAAACCGCGCCGCCCACTCCCACTGATCGAGGTCTCCCATGAAAGCCATCCGCGTGTACGAATACGGCAACCCTGACGTGTTGCAGCTGGAAGAACTTGCCGACCCAGTGGCCGGCGAAGGAGAAGTGCTGATCGAGGTCGCCGGGGCAGGGGTCAACCCGATCGACTGGAAGGTGCTGTCTGGCACGATGAAAGCATTCATACCGCTGCCACTGCCGTTCACTCCGGGTGTCGAGGTGTCCGGCAAGGTCATCGCTACCGGCCCCGGTGTGACGCAGTTCAAGCTCGGCGATGAAGTGTTCGGCTTCATCAACATCGTCGGTGGCTATGCGAGCAAAGCGGTGGCTGCGGTGACCAAACTGGCGCTGAAACCGCAATTCCTCAGCGCCTTGCAGGCTGGCGCCGTTCCAGCCACCGCGCTCACCGCGTGGCAGGCATTGACTGAGCACGCTGGCGTGCAGCGTCGGCAGAAGGTGCTGATTCACGCCGCAGCCGGGGGCGTGGGCAGCATGGCGGTGCAGATTGCCAGGTATCTGGGCGCCGAAGTCATCGCCACCGCATCGGCGGGCAACCACGCGTACCTCAAGCAACTGGGCGCTGACCACGTTATCGACTACACCACTCAGGCGTTCGAGGAGTGGGTGGCAGACGTCGACGTGGTGCTCGATCTGGTCGGCGGCGACACCCAGAACCGTTCGTTTCGCGTGTTGAAAAAACACGGTGTACTGGTCTCGCCGGTCAGCGCACCGAGCATGACTCTGGCCAATGACTACGGCGTAACCCCGATCAACTTCGCCACCCGCTCCGACGGTGCGCAGTTATCGTTGATTGCCGAACTGTTCGATCGCGGCCACCTCACCGTCGACGTCGAGGTGTTCCCGCTGAGTGAGGCGCAACGCGCGCTGGAAAAAAGCCAGAGCCGGCGCGGCCATGGCCGGCTGGTCCTCGATCCTACGAAGTAACCGCCAACCCCCTGTAGGAGCTGCCGCAGGCTGCGATCTTTTGATCTTCAAAAGCAAAAGATCGCAGCCTGCGGCAGCCCCTACAGAGGGTTTTCGTTAACTCACATGGACAAAAAACGCAGCTCACGGCCCAATCGCGCAGCCATTTTCTTGCGCAGTCGTTCTGTCATATTCGGTATCAGTTGATTGCAGATAGTAGCCAGCCCAACGCTAATTCCAATGAGGCTGCACCGTGTTCCAACGTCTTGTGTGTTCGCTGTCCGTTCTGAGCCTGTCCATCGCCGCTGCCCACGCTGCCGAGCCCGTCGCGCTCGACACGCCGCGCCTGCAGAGCATCGACAACTTCCGTGATGTCGCCGGCCTCACCACCGCGTATTCCACGGCCCACGACGGCACCATGCGCGGCGGTGTGTTTTACCGCTCCAACGCGATCACGCCGTCGGCAGCGGATCTGGCGACCCTCAACAGCCTCGGCATCAAAGCCGTCTACGACCTGCGCACGCCGAGCGAAATCGCCGGCACGCCGGACACGATGCTGAGCGGCGCGACCTACCAGAACATCGACATCATCGGCAGCACCACCTCGGGCGCGAACATCACCACCGTGTCGTTCAAAAGTGCAGCCGATGCCATCGCCATGATGGAACAGACCAACCGCGCCTTCGTCAGCGATGCGGGGATGCGCGGTCAGTTCGGCAAGCTGTTCAACGAACTGGCAACCACCGACGGCGCACAACTGTTCCATTGCACCGCCGGCAAGGACCGCACCGGTTGGACCGCCGCCGTGTTGCAGAGCATCGCCGGGGTCGACAACGCGACCATCATGGCCAACTACCTGGCGACCAACGACTACACCGCCGCCCGGGTCGCCGCGACTCTTAAAGCAATGCCGCCGAGCATGGCCTCGGTCTACGCGCCGCTGCTCGGCGTGCAGGCCAGCTACTTGCAGGCCGGTCTCGATGAAGTCACCGCCGAATACGGCAGCATGGACAACTACCTCAAACAAGGCCTCGGCCTGTCGCAGGAAACCCTCTATGTGCTGCGCGGCAAACTGGTCGAGTACAACAGCCTGCCGGGTCAGGCGGGGTTGATCGGCAACGCTGCTGCCGGTGCCGAATTGCTCCGCCAATTGCAGAACACCAGCCTGTCCGGCACCTACAGCGCCTACAACTACTACCTGCAATCGGCCATCGACGCCGGCACCCTCGGCGGTGTCGAATCCCAGGTCGGCGGCCAGGTTCACGCTGATGCCGCCAGCTACCTGCTGCGCCAGAATGCAATGATCGAACAAGCCGCCGCGCCCTATGCCAGCGGCTCCGATCTGAAGGTCGGCCAATACCGTTTGTGGACCACCGCGCTGGCCGGTTACCTCGGCACCGACGGCTCGTCCCACGCCGAAAGCAGCAACGAACACAGCCAGGGCCTGATGGTCGGCATCACCCAGCGCTTCTCCGAACAACTCAGCGCACGCGGCGGCTTCGGCTACAGCAAAGGCACCGTCGGCGGCGCGGGCGGCGAGGCCGACACCGATTTCACCTTCTTCAACCTCGGCGCCCGCTACGGCTTCACCAGCCTGGAGCGCGGGCTGTTCGTCGATGCGAACGCCAGCGCCGGCTACGTCGATTACGACAGCAAACGCGAACTCGGCGGCGGCCTCGGCACGGCCAAGGGCGACACCCACGGCAACCTCACCGGCGCCACGCTGGCGCTGGGTTACCGCGCACCGGTCAACGGCATGATCCTCGAACCGAGCCTGGGCGTGCGCGTCAGCCACCTCGACCTCAAGGGTTTCAGAGAGAAGGGCAGCGAACTGGCACTCGACGTCGACGACAACACTGCCACCCGCCGCAGCGCCGTCGCCAACCTCAACGTGGCGTTCGCCCCGGTGGCGATGGGCGCCTGGCAACTGGTGCCGGGTGTGCAAGTCGGCTACGAACGCACGCTGGGCAACAACGACGTCAACAGCAACGGCCATCTGCTGGGCCTCGACATCGAACAACGCGCCGCCTTCGACAACCGCGACCAGTTCAGCGGCGGCGTCAACCTGATGGCCAGCCTCGGCGCCGTCAGCCTCGGCGCAGAAGTCGGCGCCAGCGGCGGCGGTGACAGCCACGGTTTCAGCGGCAGCCTCAAGGCCAGTTACGCGTTCTAAGTGATCGGATGACAATCAGGTCAAGGAAGACCCCAAAATTGAAGAATGCTCCCAAACCTGTGGCGAGGGAGCTTGCTCCCGCCGGGCCGCGAAGCGACCCCAAAACAGCCTCGATTCAAACACACCCAACCGGCTCGCCAACCTGACCATCCAGCTCAGCAATCCCCCCACAACGCTCCCCAACAAACCGCAAAAACTCCCCCACAGACATCGGCTTGGCAAACAACCAACCCTGCCCGAAATCCACCCCGCGACCGCGCAAATACTCCAGCTGCGCCTCCGTCTCAATCCCTTCAGCCACCACCTTCAAGCGCAAACTCTTGGCCATGTCGATGATGTGCGCGGTCACCGAACTCGCCTGCGGATCGCGCCCGATGGTGTCGACAAACGACTTGTCGATCTTCAGCACATCCAGCGGCAACTGCTGCAAATGCTGCAGGCTGGAAAACCCGGTGCCGAAATCATCGATGGCTGCCAGATGTCCCGACTCCCGCGCCTGATTCATCGTTTGCCGCGCCGATTCAATCTGTACAAAACCGCGCTCCGTGGCCTCCAGCCAGATCTGGCTCGGCCACACATCAGCCTTGCTCATGGCGGACTTGAGCCGGGGCAGGAAACGACCGCTGCTGACATCCGCCGCCGCCAGATTGATCGCTACGTGCAGGCTGCGCTCCTTCACCAGCAGCGGCCCCAGATCCTGCATGACGTGATCGATCACCTGATCGGTGATCGGCAGAATCAGCCCACTCTCTTCCGCCAGTGGAATGAACAGATCGGGCCGCACCAGACTGCCGTCCGGATGCCGCCAACGCACCAGCGCTTCGGCCCCGACACACGCGCCATCGCTCAAATCAATGATCGGCTGATAGTGCACGATGAACTCACGATTGCGCACCGCCAGCTCCAGCTCCGCCAGTGGCGACAGACGCTTGCGCGTACGCCGCACAATCACCAGCGCAAGCATCCCGGCAAGCAGCCCGCCGATCGGCAGCAACAGCATCTCCCGGCGCACCAGACCTTGCAGCAACTCATGACGCGACACCGCCGCAATCGCCACCCAGTCACCGCTGTGCACCAGCGTATACAGATAACCGTCCTCCAGCGCCGAAGCGGGGCCCAGGTGCACGCGACTCATGAAGCGCTCCGCCCCCGGCCGCGACACGCCCACCAGATGCCCGGCAGCGGTGCCGACCATCAAATGCACATCGTCCTCGACCATCACCCGCAAAAACTGCTCAGGATCGATCAGCACATTGAACGCCGCGTACTGCAGCGCCATCATCGGCTTGGCCGGCACAATCCGCGCCTGCACCCCGAGCGACACGCGCACGCCGTCAGACGTAATGAAGTCTTCTTTCCACGGCGTCACCCGATGGCCCACCGGCCCCCATGAGCCGCAGGCATAAACCTCTTCCTCGACATAGCCGATCGACTTCACCGCAAAGGTGTTGATCGTCAGCAGACGCATCTCGTCGATGCTCTCCGGCGTACACGGCGCAAGGCTCGACGCGGCGACGCTCTTCAGCACCCCGGCGGCTTCATGGAACGTATTGTTGGCGCGGCTGGACGCCACGGACGCCAGCGATTCGAGACGTTGCTGCGCCGCTGCCAGGTTCAACACCCAGGCGACGTAACCCATCAAAAGTACTGGAAGCAAGACACACGGAAGGCCCAGGAGAATGCTCCCCCAGACAATGCGTTTTTTGTTCATTTGACGCCACCTTGGCCCACGGCCCGTGACGTGCGGCTGCACGGCTGTTGATCAGCGACTACAGATTAGCGCCGACGCAAACGGCCGATCTTGCCGCAGATCAATACTCTTGCCGCCCACGCCTGTCAGCGTCGCGGGCGCGCGCCTGAGCGCAAATCCGCCGGGCTCACCCCATACGCCTGCTGAAAGTACTGACAAAACCGCCCGACATTACTGAAGCCAAAGCGCAGCGCCACCTCCGTCACCGACGCCGAATGCCGTTGCCCCAGCGCCTCGAAAGCGCGCTCCAATCGCACCTGCCGCTGATAGGCCACAATCGACATCCCGACAAACCGCCGAAACCCCTCCTGCAATGCACGCTGACTGACATGGCTCAACCGCGCCAACTCCACGCCACTCACCAGTTGCTCGGGATGCGCCTGAATAAACTCCATCGCCAACTTCACATGCCGCGGCGCCACCCTCGGCGCCGGCTGCCGCAACGCCTCGGTAAAATTGTGCGGCCACGCCTCCAGCACCGCATCAATCAACATCTCGCGCAACCGCGACGGCATCAGCGTGCCGCTGTTGAGCAACAAATCAAACTCCGTCCCCGTCGCCAGATCAATCAACGCCTTGATCCCGCCAAACGCCGCCGAGTGCAGATCCACCACCGGCTCAAACACAATCTTCTGCACAACCGGCCGCCCCAACAACGCCGCCAACCGCTCGGTCAGTTGCCCACGATTCACCGAAATCCCGTGCTGCGCATGATTGTCGAGAAACCGCATTGAAAGGATATCCGCCTTATCAATCGCCAACCCCACCTGTGCCACACCGACGGACTCGGTACGGTGGTTGAACACAATTTTGCCCGCCGTGGGGATCACAAACGTGATCTCGTCCTGCGGGTCGGGAAAGGTGACGGTGAAATCGCCGTGGTAATGCATGCGCCGGAAACTGACGCCGTCGTGTCTGCCGTAGACGCCGCCGATGATGATGCTGGAGGGGATCGGCGGGGTGTCGGCGTAGCGATTGCCGAAGAACCGGGAGAAGAGGGCACCGAAGTCTTCGCAGTGGAGGTTTTCGGAACGGAGGATGATTGCTTGGCGGGGTGGGGCGACGGAGTACACCTTGGGGCACCTTTTGTTGGGGCTCTTGGGTAAGTGGGGAGGCGCAGGGGAGGTTAGCAGGTTGGGGGTGACAGGTTTGTGACGGGAAATTGCGTAATTGGAGACGGCCAATAACCCCCTGGTATATCCGGCTGCAGCGGGCAGATACTTCAGGTAATTGCTTGCTTAGGTGTCATCTAAAAAAACTAAGGCTTTTTAAATATCTGTTCTGTCATTTTCATGGTTGGAATGATCAATGATTTTGTGTAATAGGTTTTGTATCCGTACGCGGTAATGCGTACCTTGCAGGGTATGAAAGCTTTGTCGGCTAGTAGCGGTCGGATAGCTTCGTAATCATTCAGATCGAGTTGCGTCCCATCGGGTCTTGTATTGTAAAAAACAAGTTCTGAAGTGAAGGTGTGATTTGGTCTGGTTTGGCTGCTCGCATTCACCAGGCCTTCAGCCTTTATATTGATTAAATGCTCGGACGAAAAATCCATATCGCCGTCTAACGAACAGGTCAGCGTTGGCGTGAGCTGATTAGTATTTTCGAAATCATTGAATGCGCTAGCCAAATCTACTGTTGAAGTGAATTTCACAGTAAAAAGATTGTTTGGCCCTAATTCAAAAGACGACAAAGCGAGGTCTGCGGGAGGGATGTTGGCTGTTTTTACACAGCCTGCGCAGAGAAGTAACGTCAGGTAAACGATGCCGCGATATAGATTCATTGGCCGAAAATACCATTGATGGAATCAAAAATCAGATCGAGCGCTGATTTGGCTTCCTGAACAGGTTGAATGAACATCCAGTCTGCGGAGGCGTGGTGGATGTCGATGGTTTTGTTCATGGTTGGACCGGATTTTATATTCCAGCGTTCGCCGAAATCAGCGACGCTGTCAGAAGAATCAGGCTTGCTGGAATTGGCCCGAATATTAATCCATGTTTCTGCAACAGGTTGTGGTTCTGACATGTAAATATCCGAACCCAGCCACACCCAAAATCCTTCACCGACAGGATCGAGTGTCACAAGAAATTTAATGGTGTAACCCGCTTCAGATAAAATTTTGGAAAGATGTGCTCCATTCCATCCGCCCAAGCTGTGACCCACGATATAAACCGAGCTTGATTTGCTGGGTATTTTGTCGATGAAGTTGGTTTTGATGTCTCCGGAACCTTTGGCGTCGTTGTAGCCTCTGGCCCAGCTGGTGTATTTGGTTTTCAGTTTTGCGTTTGGGCTTATTCTGTTATCGAGCAGATTTTTTGCGGCATCGATGTTGTGATAGGCACCTTGGAAGTAATACTTTTCCTGGTCTGCGGCGCCACCGATAAAGAAGACGATGGCTTTCTTTTCCGGAACTGGTACTGCTTTGACGGTTGAGTCATTTGCAGCGGTCAGTGTTTTCGTTGCTGCCAGGCTTGCGGTGTTGCCGTTTGGAAGAACAATTTGCTCTGCGGCCATTACTTAGTCTTCCAGAAAGATTTTGATGGTTTCTGCCAAGTGCGAACTCACCATATGGGTGAAGCCCATCGAGTCGCTAACGCCATGTTCCAGGCTTCCATCCTCACGTTGGATGGCGTAACCGTGGTTAGGCATTGGCTCGCCAGTCGTGCCGTCGACCAGTTTAATCTTGTCGCTGAAGTGCACCGGCATTGGCAGTAAACCGCTGAAGGGCGCTGATACAAAGGTGTCGCCGATGATGACGGTGCCGGAGCCGCCAATGACAATGTTGCCGTGCCCCCCGGTGCTGTCTTTTGTCGCAGCGTTCAGGCCATTGATGAATACGGTCGAACTGATACTTCCGGTGATCGGGCTACCACAGGCGGATTTATCAGTCATGCGAGCAGCAGCGAGGCCGTCGAAGAAAACGTCTGGCGAGCCGCTTGCAATAGGATTGGTACCGTGTCCTGGAAGGGGGCAACTGGTGGGATCTGAGACGCGAGCAGCTGGTTTTCCACTCATGGGAAGTCCGTTTCGAAATGTCAGTAGGCGGGCTCGTGTTTCTCGAGCGAGTGTTGGGCCGTGGTTTGATTAAGCGATTGCGGTTTTTACGAACCGCGGCTCTAAGTAGCCGTCGCCCAAGCAGGGATGGCCTTCAGTGCTGAATGACGGGAACGTGTCTGAGGAGTTGTGGCGCGATGGCGCTTCCGTACGCGAGGCATGCATAAAAATGAATCGTCCTTGAAAAATCGCGGTGAAGAATGCCGGAGGTGAAGAATTCGTTCAACGAGATTTTTCGAGCGTTCTTTTACTCTTGGTCTCGTTTCCGCATTTTTGCAGCGCGTATAGGTCGCCGCAGTCATTACTGAATTCAAGGCGAGAGAAACTCCAGGCTGTCGAGTTCGATTTCCGCATAGATCCCGAGCTCGCCCTTGTAGAGGAATATTCTGGATACGCCCAGCTCAGATTGTAGAAAACCAACGAGTACCCTGAGACTTGAGTGTTTGGACGTGCTTGCTGGATGCACCACGGTAGCCTTGCGGGGTTCATCGTCGTAGGTTCGTATCAAATAGGTGTCTTCGCCGTTCTGAATGACGTAGTTGAAACCACGGTATTCATATCCAGCGTCATGGTCGACATCATCGAAACGGGTAGTGGTTGCTATTTTCAAAGTAGATTTCCGTAGGGTTTGGCTAGCGGTAGGTAGTTTTTCACACCGCTGGAGTTGTTGCTCCTCGGGAAACATCCTTCGTGGCACCAGGCTAGCAGCGGTCAAAGGGGAAAAAGGGGAGGTCGGAGTTATTTGATTTGGAACAGGCGGGAGATCGCGGTCACGGCTTTGTCGCGGTCAGCTTCATAGAGACCGAACAGGCGCGTTTGGTCGCCTCCAGCAAAGGGGACGGATTTTTTCGGTTTCGCTTGAAAGGAAATGCCCTGCTGGACGAGGAAGAAGAGGCGCACGCCAAACGGCAGTCGCTAAACGCCAACGTTTAAAATACATCTCCAGACACTCTCCCAGGCTACACATCCTTGCGCCATTGCCTACAGCTACGCCAGAATCCGCCGGCTTGTGCGTCTTCTAGGCGGGTTCTATTGTATTTCGGTCACTGACGAATCAGTGATCGGGTTTGGTAGCCCGGCTTAGACTTGGCGCATAGCGTCACCTGATACAGGCCTTTTTGGCTGTGTATTGATGGTGGCCATGCGCAGGGCGTCTTCGGGCGCGCCGGTTCTCCAAGTCACCGGTCTACCAACCTTCGTATGGCCACCACCCCTTCGTTTGGTAGCGAAAGATGATGGCTCCTTTTCTATGACTTGGAGATTCACTCATGATCAAACCAACACCCAATCCTCCTGAAACCGACCCAATCACCCCCTACGAATCCATCGATTCCAGAAAACTCCACGAAGCCGCCGACCGCGCGCTCGACCATTACCTCTGTCCGCCCGGTTCCACGCCGCCGCCGCGTAAAAAACGCGGAATGTATGCCGTGACGGCTGACAACAAAACCGAAGAGCTGCTGGTCGATGCCAGTGAAACACTCGCTTCGGCCAAAACCCTCGCGCAGAACGTCGCCAGCCTGTTGCCGGTGTCCCAGCGTCACGCGCTGGCGGGGATTGCGCAGTTGATCATGCTTGGGGAGTTGGCGGTGAATCGGGCGCTGGATAATCTGGAATTGCCGGGTTGATGCGCAGCAGGGCTGACGGTAGTAACCATGGCACATGCGCAATTTCTGTTGCCTGATGTTCCGCTATCGCCAGCAGGCTGGCTCCCACAGGTTTTGCGTGAAAAAAGGGGACGGATTTATTTGCGAAAATAAATCCGTCCCCATTTGTCGGTCCCCATTTTTCACGTCCTATTGCCTGGCCCCCGTTACTTATCCCATCCTAGCTCGGCGTAGGACATTTGGTCATGCTCGGGAAAGTCTGTCTGGTATTCACCCCATTCCATGAAGGCATAGTATTTGGTCATCGCCTCGAAGTGGCTGTCAGCTTCGGTTGTCCAAATCATTTGGGAGTTTGCTGAAAGTAAATTGCGCGCATCATCGCCGTGAATACCTGCCAGGCAAAAAGTCTGGCAACCATCGGGCTCCAGCCAAAGTTCATGCTTCATACTCATAGCTCGTTTTTGCCCGTGTTCATGGCGATGGCTGCTGCATAAGCATCATTGCCGATCCCGACTTGGCCCCACACCTCACGTTCTTCTCCGCCTTGGCGGTCATATTGTTCATCCGCATCCCAAAGAGTGAGTATCTGGTTCGGAAAGCAGTATTCATACCGGTCGAATTCATGGGGGCCGGAGGCGTCCGAGGCAGCCATCAGTGAAAACAACTCAGCCGCAGATATAGCAAAAACATCAACCCCTCTAAATGTGAAGTTGAGTTGAGGACTCCCGGAAACGCCTATGAACTGGACTTCATCGCCAGGGCCGTACTCAAGCTGGATTGAAGCTTCGCAGAAATAATCGACGCGGCCATTGGATCGCTCAAGCTGGAATCCACTCAGAGACATTGCTTCCCTTGCTGCGGCACGTGAAGCGCCAAGCCGTGCGGGGCCGATTGCTTCCAGTGGCAAAATTTCAAAAACGGGCATTCAAAATGCTTCCTGAAAATGCACAACCTAATCGTTAATCAGGCTCGACTTCAACCTGTTAAAGCGTGGTTTCTGAAGGCCGCTATTGGCCCATTACAGCCCACGCGACAGGCAGCAATTGGTCAGAAGCAGACGTCCAGCATGCGGACTTCAGCGCTTTCCCTCCCGGCGATCCCTATACCCTCTATCGTTAATTGAAACTCCTATGCATCACCGCATCATTGATGTGGTTGCCGGACGAGGAAGTAGACGCGCTCGCCAAACGGCGGTCGCTAAACGCCAGCGTTTAAAATACATTTCCAGACACTCTCCCAGGCTACGCATCCTTGCGCCATTGCCTACAGCTACGCCAGAATCCGCCGGCTTGTGCGCCTTGGGGGTGAGTTCTATTGTGGTTCGGTCGCTGAATGTTCAGTGATCGGGTTTAGCAGCTCGCCAATTTTCAAGGCACGCAGGTTTCGCCATGACGTTATGGTGGCTTTGCGTGGGGCACTTCGGTGCGCCGGGATCCTTGAGCCTGGTCTGCTAACCCGCGTAAAGCCGCCACCTCTTCGTTTAGCAGCGATGGCTGACGGCTCCCTTTCTCAAGGAGCTTCACCATGAAAAAACCAACACCGAACCCGCCCGAAACCGACTCAATCTCTCCTTACGAATCCATCGATTCCAGAAAACTCCACGAAGCCGCCGACCGTGCGCTCGACCATTACCTCTGTCCGCCCGGTTCCACGCCACCGCCACGTAAAAAACGCGGGATGTATGCCGTGACGGCGGATAACAAAACCGAAGAACTGCTGGTCGATGCCAGTGAAACACTCGCTTCGGCCAAAACTCTCGCATAGAACGTCGCCAGCTTGCTGCCGGTGTCGCAGCGTCACGCGCTGGCGGGGATTGCGCAGCTGATCATGCTCGGAGAGTTGGCGGTAAATCGGGCGCTGGATAATCTGGAATTGCCAGGTTGATGCGGTGCAGGGCTGATAATTGTGGCGATGGCACATGCGCGGTTTCTGTTGCGTGATGTGCCGCAATCGCCAGCAGGCTGGCTCCCACAGGTTTTGCGTGAGCGGGTGTCGTATCATCGGCGCGGTTTAAGCGCGTCATCGCGCGCCATTGCCAGGGTCGCCCTCGGCCAGCATATGTTTCATGTATTCGCGTTCTGGCGCGCCGGGCAGGACGCCGGTGGTGGTGGCTTCGAGCACGGTGATGTGTTGTTCGTTGACGACGCTGACTTCGGCTGTTGCGTGGTCTCGCTCGTCGATGCTGGTGATGAGCCAGTGGCAGGTGATGGTTTCGCCGGGATAGACGGGGCGCTTGAACTGGAGGTTCATGCCGGTGGCGAGCCAACCGATCTGGCCACCGATTTCGGTTATCAGGCTGGCTGTGAGCAGGCCGTGGGCGATTGGCGCTTTGAATGCTCGCAGTTGCGCGTAGTGTGCGTCGCAGTGGACCGGGTTGTAGTCGCGGGACAATTGCGCGAAGTGCTGGATGTCGTCGGGTGTGAAACGGCGGACGACGCTGAAGCGGTCGCCCACCTTGAGGCCTTCGGCGGCGCGTTGTCTCAGGGTTTGCATGGGGCCCTCCTGCTGCTGGGGGTTTGGTTAAAAGGTGTGTTCGGGGCCGGGGAAGGTGCCGGCCTGGACGTCTTCGGCGAATTCTCTGGCGGCCGTTTGCAGGACGCTGCGCAGGTCGGCGTACTGTTTGACGAAGCGTGGCAGACGTCCCTGGCGCAGGCCGGCCATGTCTTGCCAGACCAGCACTTGCGCGTCGCACTGGTTGCCGGCGCCTATGCCCACGGTGGGGATCGAAACCGCTTGAGTGATCGCGGCACCCACGTCGCCGGGCACCATTTCAATCAGCAGGGCGAACGCGCCAGCGGCTTCCAGCGCTGTGGCGCTGTCGATCAGGCGTCGCCCGTCTTCGCCTCGGCCCTGTACACGATAGCCGCCCAATTGATGTTCCATCTGTGGGGTGAAACCGATATGGGCCATGACCGGGATGCCCGAGACGCTGAGCCTGGCGATGTGGGGCAGCAATTCGACGCCGCCCTCGATCTTCACCGCATGGGCGCCGGCTTCCTTCATGAAGCGCACGGCGGTTTGCAGGCATTGTTCGGGGGAAACCTGATACGAGCCGAAGGGCAGGTCGGCGATGACCAAGGCCCGACTGGTTGATCGGGTGACGGCGCGCACCAGCGGGAGCAGTTCGTCGACGGTCACGGCCAGGGTCGAGTCGTTGCCAAATACGTTGTTGGACGCTGAGTCGCCGACCAGCAGGACCGGAATGCCGGCGTCCTCGAAAATTGCCGCACTGTACATGTCGTACGCGGTCAACATCGCCCATTTGCGCCCTTCGACTTTCATCTGTTTGAGCTGTGGGATGCGCAGGCGTGTTGCCGGCTTGGCGTGGTCGGTGGTGGCGTAGGGTGAGGTGTGTTCGGTCATTGGCAGGTCTCGTCAGGAGGAAGAATCAGGCGCGTAGCTGTTCGATCAACAGTCCCAGGGCGATCACAATCATGATCAGCCCTGATACTCGACTGACCCTGCGCGCCGCCGCAGGCCGGGCGCGCAGTACCCCTTGTGAGCCAAACCCGACCAGCAGGTAGATCACCGCGCAACTGGCGGTATGCACCAGACCGAGCGCGACCATTTGCAGCGGCACCGGCCACGGCGCGGTGGCGTCGGTGAATTGCGGCAGCAGGGCGAGAAACAGCAAGAACACTTTCGGGTTGAGCCCGCTCACGCAAAGGCCCTTCAAGGCCCAGCGCGTCCATGAGTCGCTGGTCTGGCTCGCTGCGGCGTGCGGAGTGGAAGGGCGGGTGAACAGATTGGCGCCCAGCCACAGCAGGTAACCAGCGCCGGCTACGGTGAGTGCTGTCAGTGCCAGCGGATGTCCGGCGATCAGCGTGCCGACCCCGGCCGCGACGATCAGCGTCGCGAGCAAGTGCCCGGACAGCATACCGCCCACGGCGGGGAGTACGACGCGGTGCTTCAAGCCTGCGGAAATCGCGTAGGCCCAGTCGGCGCCGGGGGTGATCACAAACAGAATCGATACCGCCCAGAAAGCGGCGAATACGCTGAAGGTCATGGCGTCACCCATGGCCGCTGACGTGGCGTTGCATTGCTCATGTTGGTTTTCCATCAATCAAGTGCTGCGCCGGTTGCAGCGGCGCGGTGGTTTTTGGTTGAGGGAGAATAAGCAAACTCGGCTAGAATCTTTTTCCAAAGATGGTCGTCATGGTGCTTTGGATTAGAAGGTTTTATCGCTTGGACAGAATCGATCGGAAGATTCTTGCTGAACTGCAAAAGGATGGTCGGCTGTCGGTCACCGAACTGGCCGATCGCGTAGGCCTGAGCCTTTCACCGTGCCATCGCCGCGTGCGGGCGCTGGAAGAGTCCGGGGTGCTGCTCGGCTATCGGGCAAAACTCGACCCCGCCGCGCTGGGCCTGAACTTCTCCGCGATGGTGTTCGCCACGTTGCGCGAGGGCGACCGGCAAGCGGTGGAGGCGTTCGAGGCGGCGTTGGTGGAGATACCGCAAGTGGTAGATGCGCAACGGTTGTTCGGCGAACCGGACTATTTGCTGCACGTCATCACCCAGGATTTGCCGGCGTTTCAGCGCCTGTATGACGAGTGCCTGTCGACCTTGCCGAATGTGCAGCGGCTGACATCGACGCTGGTGATGAAGCGCGTGGTGCAGGATCGACCGTTGCCGTTATGAAAGAGGCTGCATCAGGAAGCTGTAGCGGCAATTGCGGGGTAGATTCCGGGCCTGCGGTAGTTTCGTGTAATTCGGTGACTCGGCTGACGCCACCGCGAGCAGGCTCGCTCCCACATGGGGTCTGCGGTGGACACCGATACGAAACCTGTGGGAGCGAGCCTGCTCGCGAATGGGATATCCGCGGTCCTCAGGTCTTATTCATCACCATTCTGGACACAGTGTTTGTCCAGCCGACCGATTTTTGCCGTGCGCCTGAACCCCTAACATCGTCTCCAACCCGTGACCCAACACGGTTCCCCACAAGACGGTGAACATCATGAAACTTTCAGGAATCGCTCTTCTTCTGGTCCTCGGTGGTATCGGCGCGCAGGCGTTTGCGGCGGATGAAACCGCGCAAGTCGAGGCCTACAACGCTGCTGCTCAAGCAGACATTGCCCACGTGGTGTCGATCTCCGACGCGGCTAACCAGTGCGGCGCGGTGCCGGTGCAGATGACTTATGACGACTCGACCGGTGCACGGCACGTCGTGCAATACCAGGTGATGGGCAGCGGTTGTTCCAACGGTTGATGCCGGTGCAGGCACTGGAGGGTCGACACTCCGGGGCTGCGGGACTAAGCATTGGCAAACTCTCTGGCACCGGCCAGTTCTTCATCGGACGCCAGCAGTTGCGGGATGGCGGTTTTCAGGAACTCCACCCAGGTCTTGATTTTGGCGTCGACGAACTTGCGCGACGGGTAGATCGCGAACAGGTTGTATTCCTCCAGGCGGTACTGCGGCAGTACCCGCACCAGTGTTCCTCCCACCAATCCTTCCACGGCTGATGCCAGCGGCTGAATGCCGATGCCCATGCCATTTCTGATTGCGGTCGCCATGCCGTCGGCGGTGTTGATGTGGAAGGGCGAATCGGGGATGTTCTGCGTTTCCATGCCCTGCGGCCCCTCGAACACCCAGTTTTCTGCGGGCATCACCGTGTTGACGATGCGCAGGCAGTCATGGGCGGCGAGGTCGGCGGGTGTGGCCGGGTGGCCGTGTTTGGCGAGGTACGACGGCGAGGCGCAGAGGATGCTGTAGGTGCTGCCCAAACGTTGCGCGACGAAACCGGAATCGGGCAGGTCGCGGGCGAGGACGATGGACATGTCGTAGCTTTCTTCGAGCAGGTCCGGCAGGCGATTGCTCAGGGTCAGGTCGAACATCACCGTAGGGTGAATCTCGCGGTAGCGCGCGATGGCGTTGATCACGTAGTGGTTGCCGATGGCGGCCATGGCGTGGATCTTCAGGCGCCCGACCGGCAGAGTCTGCGCGGTGCCGGCTTCTTCATCGGCTTCGCGCAGGTCATCGAGGATTTTTTCGCAGCGCTGCAGATACCGCACGCCGGCTTCGGTCAGGGCGAGGCGGCGGGTGGTGCGGTTGATCAGGCGCGTGTGCAACCGGGCTTCGAGACTGGAGACGGCTTTGGACACGTTGGTCGTGGTGGTGTCGAGCACATCGGCCGCAGCGGTGAAGCTGCCGCTCTGGGCCACGGCGACGAAGTAACGCAGGGTCTGAATGACGTCCATCGTTGTTGTTGGCTCTGTGGATGGGGTTGCCATTCTAGGGTCAGCCGTGGGTAGTGTTGCAATGGTTTGCGAGCGAGGGGCGAATGATGCCGGGTGAAGGGCTTGAAGACATTCTGGCGCCGGGGCTGTCGGTGGTGTTCTGCGGGATCAACCCGGGGTTGCTCGCCGCGCAGCAGGGGCATCATTTTGCCGGGCGCGGCAATCGCTTCTGGCGCACGTTGTATCTGGCGGGATTGACGCCACACGAGCTGACGCCGCAAGCGGATGGCTCAATCCTGCAATACGGTTGCGGCTTGACGACGGTGGTGCAGCGGCCGACGGCCCGGGCCGATCAGCTGTCATCAGAGGAATTTGCAGCGGCAGCCACGGCGTTCGAACAGAAGATCAAACGCCATGCACCCCGTGCGGTCGCGTTCCTGGGCAAAGCGGCGTATGCCGCATTGTCCGGGCAGAAGACGCTGATGTGGGGGTTGCAGCCACAGACGTTCGGCGGGGCGCAAGTGTGGGTATTGCCCAACCCGAGTGGCCGCAACCGCGGGTTTACGCTTGAGCAACTGGTGGAGGCGTATCGGCAGTTGCCGCGGTGCGCCCCTTAAAAACGCCCCAACCGATAAGCCTCAACCCCCGGCAATCCGGCCCCGGACCGCTCCTTCGCCGGCATCGTCATGCGCCCGATCAGTTCCGCCGTTACCGCCGCCTGCGTCAGCCCCAGATGCTGATGCCCGAACGCAAGCAACACACGCCCATCGCACACCTGATCGATGATCGGCAGCGAGTCGGGCAGTGACGGGCGAAAGCCCATCCACGGTGTCGCCGCGTCTGCCTTCAAATCCTGGCGGAACAATCCTTGACTCAACCGATGCAGCTGCCAGGCACGTTCCATGTTGGCCGGGCGCTCAAGGCCTGCGAATTCAACGGTGCCGGCCAGGCGCAGACCGTCGGCCATGGGGGTCATGATGAATTTGCGCTCCAGCGAGGTCACGGCGAAGGGCAGTCGATCGTGTTCGTGGGGCAGCATCAAGTGGTAGCCGCGCTCGGTGTCCAGCGGCACGTGTTTGCCGGTCAGGGCGGCCGTGAGCCTGGCGGAATGTGCGCCGCAGGCAATCAGCACTTGTCGGGCGGTGAATCGTCCTTGCGCGGTGATCAACGCGGCGCCGTGCTCGTGCAGATGTGCGTCCTGCACGTGTTGTTTGAGAAACCGTACGCCACAGGCTTTGGCCGCTTTAACCAGTTCGCCGACCACCCGGTATGGATCGAGAAAGTGCCCGGTGGCCGGAAAGAACAGCCCGCCCTGAATCCTTTCGCTCAGTTGCGGTGCTGTTGCCTGAATGGCTTCGGCCGTCCAGAAATCCACCGGCACGCCTTGTCGGCGCATGCGTTGTTGCAGTGCTTCGATGGCCTGGCGCGATTCGACGCGCTCATACACCAACAGCGAGCCATCTGCTTTGAGCAGATCGGGCTGACCCATGCTGCCAAGCAACCGTTGCCAGGCCCCGAGGCTGCCTTCGTTGAGGGCGCGGATGCCCGCCACCGTGCGGCTGAAGGGCGCCGGGCGCAGGTTCAGCAGCAGACGGGCGAACCAGGGCAGGGCGCGGGGCAGGTATTTCCAGTCCAGGCGCAGCGGGCCCATCGGGTCCATCAGCATGGCCGGCAGACGCTTGAGGATCGTCAGGTCGGCGATGGGAAAAACCTGCTCGGTCGCCAAGTGCCCGGCATTGCCGAACGAGGCGCCGTGCCCCGGCTCCTGACCATCGATGACAGTGACACGCAAACCTTGGCGGGCCAGTTGCAGGGCACAGGCGACTCCGATGATGCCGGCTCCGACCACGGCGATATCGGCATGGTCGTGAACGCTGTCCAGCGGTAAGTGGTTCAACATGACCTAGGCTTCCCGCTGGCCGTCGAGCAGACGCCGCAGCATCAACGGATTTTGCTGGCGCAGTGCTTGCGGCAGCAGCGCGTCGGGGAAATCCTGATAGCACACCGGTCGCAGAAAACGCTGGATCGCCGCGGTGCCGACCGAGGTGCTGCGGGTGTCGGACGTTGCCGGGAACGGCCCGCCGTGCACCATGGCATCACAGACTTCCACGCCGGTCGGCCAGCCATTGACCAGCAGGCGTCCGGCCTTGCGCTCTAGGCTCGGCAACAGCGCTCGTGCACTGGCGAAGTCCTCATCATCCAGATGCAGGGTGACGGTCAGTTGGCCTTCCAGATGTTCAATGATCTGGCGAATCTGCTCATCGCTGGCGCAGTGCACGATCAGTGATGCCGCGCCGAACAGCTCGCCTTGCAAACGCGGATCTTCGAGGAAATCCTGCGCGTGGGTAGCGAACAACTGCGCCTGGCACTGATTCGGGCCTTCAGCCGCAAGCCCACTGGCCAGCACTTGCACACGCTGATTGTCACGCAACGCCGCGACGCCGGACTCATAGGCGCTGTGGATTCCCGGTGTCAGCATGGTCTGCGCCGGGCTGTTGCGCATGGGTTCAGCCGCTGCTGCGATAAAGCTGTCCAGTGCCGGCCCCTGTCGTGCGATGACCAGGCCGGGATTGGTGCAGAACTGGCCTGCACCCTGGGTCAGCGAGGCGACGAAACCTTGCGCCAGCGCTGCACTTCGCGCGGCAAGCGCAGCCGGGAACAGCAAAACCGGGTTTATCGAACTCATTTCCGCGTAGACCGGAATCGGTTCGGGCCGTGCTTGCGCAGCATGGCACAAGGCAAGACCGCCGCTGCGCGACCCGGTGAAACCGACCGCTTTGATGCGCGGATCGCTGACCAGTGCTATGCCGGCTTCATGGCCTGAACCGAACACCAGCGAAAACACGCCTTCCGGCAAACCGCATTTTTCTACCGCCCGCGCAACGGCGCGGCCCACCAACTCACTGGTGCCCGGATGTGCGCTGTGGGCCTTGACCACCACCGGGCAGCCGGCAGCCAGGGCCGATGCGGTGTCACCGCCGGCGACAGAGAAGGCCAGCGGGAAATTACTCGCACCAAAAACCGCGACCGGCCCCAGCGCAATCTGCCGTTGGCGCAGATCCGCGCGCGGCAAGGGCTGGCGCTGTGGCTGTGCGGTATCGACCCGCACGTCCAGCCACTCGCCGGCGCGCACGGTGCGGGCGAAGGTACGCAATTGCTGGCAGGTACGTCCGCGCTCGCCCTGGAGGCGTGCGCGGGGCAGGCCTGTTTCCTGCGTGGCGCGCTCGATCAGTGAATCGCCGAGGGCTTCGATTTCGTCGGCGATGGTTTCGAGCAACTCGCTGCGGACAGTCAGCGAGGTTTCGCGGTAGTGATCGAGTGTGTCCCAGGCCAGTGCGCAGGCGTGTTCGACCTGTTGGCGGCTGGCACCGGGATACGCGGGTTCAAGCGCCAGGCCAGTAGCGGGATTGATCGCACGGATCGCCTCGCGACGACCGGTAATGGATTGCTGACCGATCAGCATGTTGCCTGTCAGAGTCATGGTGTTTCCTGATTGAGAGGTGGGCCCGTCGCGCAAGGGCACGACGGGCACGATCGGGACACTGGGTCAGACGAGGTTCTGTTCGGCGGACCAGTTTTTGTACCACTGGCGGAACAGCGCGTACTGGGTCTCGGCGTAACGGCGCTGGGCATCGCTCAGGGCATCGGTTTCATTGAAATGCAGGGCGTATTCGCGGTCGCCGTTGAGCACCATCAGGTGCTTGTAATACAGCACCAGATCGCAGCCTTCATCGAACGACGACAGCACCGCCAGCGCCGCTTCCAGTTCACGAGCCTGACGCCGGGCCTTGGCGTCGCCCTTGGCCGCTTGCTTGCTCAGCGCCACCAGTTGCAGGACTTCGCGGGGCAGGGCGTTGCCGATGCCGGTGATCGCGCCGGTGGCGTTGCAGTTGACGAAGCCGTGCACCACTTGCGTATCGACACCGACCATCAGGGTCACGGCATCGTCCTGCGAGGTGATGTTTTCGGCGGCGTAGCGCAAGTCGGCGCCGCCACCGAACTCCTTGAAGCCGATCAGGTTCGGGTACTCGCGGCGCAGTTCGAAGAACAGGTCGGCGCGGGTGGCGAAGCCGTAGTAAGGGCTGTTGTAGATCACTGCCGGCAGGTTTGGCGCGGCGTTGAGGATGGCGGCGAAGTGGGCTTTTTGTGCGGTGGCCGAAGCGCCACGGGACAGCACGCGCGGAATCACCATCAGACCATGGGCGCCGACTTTCGCGGCGTGCGCGGCGTGGGACACCGCTTCACGGCTGTTGACCGCGCCGGTGCCGACGATAGTCGGTACGCCAGCGGCCACCAGCCGCGCCACGCCCTCCTGACGCTCGGCCTCGGTCAGCAGCGGCCAGTCACCCATCGAGCCGCAGTAAACCACCGCGCTCATGCCGATATCGATCAACTCGCGGCCCTTGGCGACCAGGGCGTCGAAGTCAGGTTTGCGCTCGGCGGTGCACGGCGTCATCAGGGCCGGAATGCAGCCAGTGAAGATGTTATCGCTCATTGTTGTAGCTCCTCGGGACATTCATTCGGATCGGTAGAAAAGCGGGGCTCAGATGCCCCACGCGAAAGGGTCTTGTTCGTCGATCAGCAGGGTGGCGTCGGCGGTCATGTAGGCGCGGCCGGTAATGAACGGGCGTACGCGCTCGCCGTGCCATTCGAAGCGGCCTTCGAACTGGCTGCCGGTGATGCTCGCTTGCGTCCAGACCTGGCCTTCGGCGAGTTTGCCGTCGGCAGCCAGGCAGGCGAGTTTGGCGCTGGTGCCGGTGCCGCACGGCGAGCGGTCGTAGGCTTTGCCGGGGCACATGACGAAGTTGCGGCTGTCGGCGTTGGCGTCGTCGGCGAACAGTTCGACGTGATCGATCAGCGCACCGTCCTCGCCGTGAACGCCTTGAGCTTCAAGGGCCTTGAGCATCGCCCAGGTGTAATCGGTGAGGGTTTCGACGTTGCTCATCTGCAGGTCCTGGCCGTGTTCGGAAACCAGGAAAAACCAGTTGCCGCCCCAGGCGATATCACCGAACACGCGACCGTAACCGGGCACGTCCACCGGCACCTGTTTGCGGTAGCGCCAGGCCGGAACGTTGCCCACAGTCACCGCGCCGTCCTCGTGCAACGTGGCGCTGACCGGGCCGACCGGGGTGTCGATCTGGTGCACGCCCGGTTCGATGCGGCCCAGGTAATGCAGCGAGTTGACCAGGCCGATGGTGCCGTGGCCGCACATGCCGAGGTAACCGGCGTTGTTGAAGAAAATCACCCCGCAGGTGGCATCCGGCGAGACCGGCTCGCAGTACAGCGCGCCGACCAGTACGTCGTTGCCACGTGGTTCGAGCAGACAGGCGCGGCGCCATTGATCATGGCCCTCGCGCAAGGCATCGCGCTTCTCGGCCATGCTGTTGCCGGGCAGATCGGGGAAGCCATTGATCACCAGACGCGTGGGTTCGCCGCCGGTATGGGAATCGATGATGTGCAGTCGTTTCATGGGTTCGTCCCTTGAGTGAAGGTCAGGCGTGAGCAGGGCGCTGGCCGGTTGCCGAATGGGTGACGGGGTCGGCGGCTTCGCTTTCGTCGTCCTCGTTTTCCAGACGAATCAGGCGCGCCGGCACGCCGGTGGCGGCGCCCCAGTAGTAGATGCCCAGTGCGCAGACCGCGACGATCACGGTGTCGAACGGATGGCTGAGCACGCCGATACCGCCAAAACTGCCGAGTTTGGAGAGGACTATGGTCACCGCGTAGAAGCCGATCAGCCACGCCGAAGAACGCACTTGCTGGCCCAGATTGAGGTGCGCGGTCGGCACCATGCGCCCGCACAGCAGGTAGATGACGAACATCAGGATTTGCAGGCCGAGTAACCACGACACGGTGCCCCAGCCCGACCAGTAGACGATCAGCGCAGCGATGATGAACGACAGTGGCCCGAGCACGTTCATGCCCTTGACCCGGAACGGACGCGGCATGTCCGGCGCGCTGCGACGCAGTGCGGCCACCGACACCGGGGCCACGGCAT
>Ga0153921_1000269_pt1 | contig 33030 bp, 55 predicted proteins | sample TSNJ005MetaG_FD_104691 | JGI IMG/M metagenome (GOLD analysis project Ga0153921, IMG submission 104691) | Attine ant fungus gardens microbial communities from New Jersey, USA - TSNJ005 MetaG | ecosystem: Host-associated > Fungi > Mycelium > Unclassified | place: USA: New Jersey, Brendon T. Byrne... | reverse complement strand
GTCGTAGCCATAATTCGGAATCCCCAGGTAGATCTGATCCGGTGTGATTTCCGTAATTGCGTAATCCAGTACCCTTTCCACCTGATTCAACGGTGCTACCGCCATTGGAGGCCCATAGGTATACGGACATTGTAGCTATGGGTAGTGATCTAAGCACGGTCTATGTTGCAATTACTGCCCTATGCGATATAATATCTTTGCAGGGGGAGCGGTGGCAAGCCCGCCCTCTCCTGTTCATCCTTATGCTATATCTTCGATCCGTTCCTTTAACTTTCTTACTTCGTTTTCTAGGACATTCACCCGAATTAGCAACATTTCCTTTTCGCTTTCTACCTTCAGCGCATCGTCCAGTTTTCGTGTGAGATCGAAATGCCCCTCTGCTATTATTCGTATGTTATCGTTTGTCACATTTTCTAGGGTGAGCTGAATGGAGCGGACTTCTTTCTGTACTTCTTCCAGCTTCTTGTCCATGCTCTCCAACTTGTTTAAGATATACTTTGTGTCTTCTGTCATACCGTGACCTCCGTTTATGTTCTTGTTAAGGTCTTGCCCTTCCTTAACCTAATTATATTATATACTAACGCTAGTATAATGTCAATGGTTATTCCAAACTTTTCTCAATTAAATTTACGACGTATTCGTTGACGGACATCCCGGCCTTTTGTGCCCTATCCTTAATAAGCTCTTTTCTCCCCTTGCCGATAGTGATGTATAACCTGTCATAGTTGCTCTCATTGTATTTTCTGCTTGCTCTTTTTTGTGCTTCTGAATAAGCCATACTTACACCGCCTTTCTGTATGCTAATATCATAGCATTATTCAGATACTAACGCAAGTATAAATTTATTTAAAAAATTTTAAAAAAGGTATTGACTTTATACTAACGTTAGTATATAATAGCATTATAAGGAACAAGCAAACAAGCAAGCGGAGGGACGGAAAATGACAAAACGGCAAAAATCATTAGGAGTCACCAAATACGGATATGAAAGAGGGATCGTTAACGGGGAATTTTTAGCAGACCATGAGGCATTTTTAGCAAAAGCGGCAACCATCAGGAAGGGTGGATATACAGGGTTATCAATAGCAGAAGAATGGTTTTCAGACTTGCCAGAATGGGTTGCAAGAATAAAATTAGATGAAATGAAGCCATTTTTCTTCGGATTAACCGCCATAATGCCAGACAAATTTTATTATACCGATACACACGGATTGGACTCATTGACAGTAAGATAACGCACACCACACCACCCCCGGCATAGTCCGGGGGAGAAAGAGGGGAAGTATGTTAAGGCCAGGAGAATACAAAGAGGCAGTCCAAAGGGCATACCGGGTACTGGGAGCAGCCGCATGGTGCCAAAACCACACCGATATCGAGGGCTGGTACAATGAGGGTTATATAGAAGTCTGCACAAGGTGGGTTTTAGACAGGCTGAACGATGACCTCGAAAAAGAATATAGATCGTGCGAAGCCCAATCATGGTTGGAATGAGGGAAAACGGTAACTAATCAATTAACCTGTCCTAGCTGGGTATACGGGGGCTTGCAACTAAATGGTAATGTGCTATACTGGATAAAAAGGAGGAAACAAAGTGAAAAGTTATGAAATTATATCCGCCGGATGTGCGGAAGTAGGGGTAAAAGTGGATAGCGTGTTATTTGCATCCAACCCATCGGACGAAAACGGCTTTCAGAATTTTCTGATCCGTCTTGAAAAAGTATGTGAGTCTGGCGAACTGCGCTTGATTAGGCTGAAGCCGGGCTTCAGCCTGGAAGAAATCGCCTCTGACAAGGCGATTACCCCGGAGACAGACGAAGAGAAGGTTCGAGCCGTCAAGGAGAACATTGAGCGGTACATAAGTGAAAATTTTATTCCGGCTTTTCTCGGTAAGTTTTCCCGTGGCGATATGATCCAGTTGTTAGAGGCATCTGACACGATCAAGCGGCTGACCCGCACCAACCGGCATGACGATTTTGAGCTTCTAAGGGGAATCCACATTTCTCCCGAAAAGGCTATAAAAATCTGGAACGACCGGAACCCCGACGCCGACCCTATCCGCATGCTGCTGGACCCCGATGGACTTTAAGGGCGCTTGACGGCAAAACAAATTAATGTTATTATACCTTTAACGGCAAACAGACTTGCCGCGTCGCTCCCGCTTAGGGGGCTGTGGATTGAAATATGTGTTAAGATTTTATTTAAAAAAGAGCATAGCCACTTATGGCCGTGCTCTTTTTTTTCGTCCCTAGAGTTTATACAATTTTTATAAATTGCCACGATTTGTTACTTGACTTGTCCTGACTTATACTCTGCGCTGTTTAAAAATCCCTTAAGTACCTCTACTCTGGTCATTCCGACGCCCAACTGGTTAAGCCAGTGTTTCTTGCCTCCCTCGTCCGGCTCCCTGTGCAGTAGATAAGTATATAGCTCTCTTACGTACCGCTCACGCCCTTCCGGGCTGTCAATGACCGCATGCGCCACGCTCTCCCATGAACCGCCCCCGGCAAGCAGAGCAGACCATGAAGCAAGACCTCCTGCATCCGGTAAGCGTCCAAGCTGGGTTACATATAGCTCTGCGATTTTATCCGTCCACTCGTTGCGGTCGGAGGCGTCCGCTGGTACTGCCCGGCGTACACATATCAAGCCCCTGTTACCAATCGGGGCCGCTACTGTGTCGGCCTGTCGTGTCCGGCAATAGTCCATCATTGTCTTACGCGTGGGGCCTGTGCCGGTGCCGTGGCCGCTGATCTGCCCGTTACCTACATACATTTCGACATGGCCGACATATCCGCTTGCTTTGCGGCTGGTATCCCTCCCACGGAAAAAAAGTAGATCTCCGGGCAGCAGCTTCGACTCGTCAGGGAGTCCGTTACTAACTCCGGCGTCGATAGTGGTAAGGTTGCCGGTTTTGATCTGCGCTTCTGTGTTGCCGCCTATGGCGATATCAAGGGCTTGTTTATGCGCCCATTGTGTAAGGGATGAGCAGTCGGAGTATCCGCTGCCGACCTGATCCCGCTTGTCCCCTTGCGTGTATGTGTTTTTTCCCTCCCGGCTGATTAGTTTAGCTACTAAGGCCTGCCTTTTCTCTGCTGCTGTCATACCTCTTTCCCCTCCTCTAATTCGGGCAGCCCGCAAAGGGATGTTAGCAGGGATAAGCCCCCCGCCAAAATCGACGCGGACAATACCATAAGCCAATTTACGTCCGACAATACCATTGAAGTCCCAATCGTAGCCACCGCTGTCTGTGCCATCGTCTTAAGGGATCTGATCCCTGCTGCCTTGATCCAATTACTCATAATCTCTTTCCTCCTCATAATTTAAAAGCGCCTCTAGCTCCGCAAATGTATTTCCATAACAAAATCGTGTAATTCTGATCCCGTCAAATGTCTTCAGAACTAAATCATCGTTGTAAGCCTTTTCATAGTAGGCTTGTTTTCCCTCAAAGTTGGCGCGGGGGTTAATGATCGTTTCCAACTCATCACTCCCCCTTGTTTCAATTGCCACGGCTATATAATTCGCCCTTGCCGCCTTTGCCTCCTCAAAGCAGTCCCTCAAGTAATTTAATTTGACTCTATTCTCCATCTTTGTTCTCCTTTTCTTTTACGCGAACAGCAAAAGAGCACTCACGGCGCCGGTAATAGTGGCGGTTGCAAGTGCTGTTATGATTGCTGTTTTAATTTGTGACATTCTGGCCGCCGGTTCGCTTTCAAGCTTTCCCAGGCGCTCCCCCTGCTTTTCGAGTTCCTTCGCCAGGCGCTCCGTGTTAAGCGCTAATTTTTCGATGGATACTAGCATGGCTTGCGTGGCTTTCGCCTGCTCTTCCTGGGCGCTCATGCGGTGTTTTAACGATCCGATTTCGTGATCATGGCCTGTTAAGGCTACAACAATTTCTTCTTCTTTCATAGCACCTTCCTTTCTTCACGCGTGTATTATTAGCCGCTCACGATATCGGCGTATAGCAGTTCCATGTTCTCCGGCAGACATATGCTAACCATGCTTGCTTGCGTCGCAGATAATCCTGACAACTTTAGCCGGTAGCCGGTTCCTTCTTTTGCAATCGATCCGCCAATTGTTGTCTGATTTCCTAAATTTATCACGCCAGATATTGCTGTTAGGGTAGTGGTAACGGCGTTCAGATTTAATGGAAATATGGTTAGTATTGTGCCGGTAGCTCCAAGCGCCCCTATAAGCCACGCAAAAGACCGATACTGAGAACCGGCGCTAAACCCTATATTGGCAGTCTTCCCTCCCTCCATGTATAGTGTTTTTATGACGGGAATTTTTCCGGCCAGTGTTCCAACCTTTGCCTGTAAGTCAGACGTTGTTCCGTCTGCATTTGCATATTCCACCTGTTCCGCCGTGGTCGAAAATAAGATCTTGTCGTAATCCGTGCCGTTGTTGATCATTAGATCAGCTTTTTTTGTTACTCCCATGCGTGTGTTAACCTCCTTGTATTAGCTCTCTAAGCGTCTTTTCCGAATCCCCTATAGTGGGAACAATCTGCCGTCCGGTACTGTCTATAGCCTCCTCGACCTCTGTTACCACGGCGTCTATGCGGATGCCGTAGGTATCGGAGATTACTGTAACCTTGTCCCCCAGATCCCAATCAACCTCATATCCATCGACTACGGCATCAAAGATATAATTTTCTGCTGGCAGCATCCCGGCGAGCTTCTCCGTTCCACGTGCGGGCAAATCGGCGAAGTTCGAGATATCGCGGGCATCAATAAACGTCTCTCTTCGGTCCATACCCGCGTTTTCGTTTCCGACCAGTACCCAATCACGGGCAGCCCCTTCTCCTTGCCCTGCTACATAAGCACAGTTGCGAGATTCTAGATCATTGATTGTATATACCTGGTTTGTCACAGTGTCATAAGAATCGCGGAAAATGCAGCGCTTGTTTTTGCTTTGGCTTGCCGTTCGGTCGGTTTCCTGACGAACCATAAAGAGCATTTTTTTATTTCGCCAGTCCAAATCTATACCTATCCCCCAGTGGTACGCTTTCGCGAGTGTGGTCAAGTCGTCCATTAAATTGTTGTACCTTGTCTGGAAATTGATCCGGCTTTGCCCCGTCTCTATGTATTTGCCCCCGATTTCCAAGCAAGGGATATTCCGGGGCGATTCTTCCGCCGTGCCGATCGCATTGACGTGTACCAGATTCCACAATACTTGCATAGGGGACAAAGCTTTGAATTCCTGGTACGCTTCGCCGAAAGGCGGCGGCGTAATGCGCTGTGACATGAACCAGAGCAGAGAGTAGCCTTTGATTGTAGCCACTCCCTGGCGCTCGTCGTATTGTGCGTATTTTATAATGCCGTTCTTCGAGGTATCGGAGTCCAGCATTATAATATTGTCTTTAGCCAGCAAGGGGTTTTTGTAGGGCAGGGTAATTTGAAAGCTCCCGTATGTGTACCACTTGCGTACATATAAGAGGCTTGTATAATCGTCCACTTCCCCCAAAAAATTGAGGTCTTTATCAAATACGCGGATAGCTACTGCTTTATCCATAGCGCCCCCACAGGAGCCCCTGTCGGCTCGCTTTCCTGGACATAGACGGGCCTCCAGCCCAGCCCTTGCTGATTCCCAAACCAGGAATCCCAATCTTTTTGATATTGACGCATCATTGCATCAAATTCCGCGCTATTCTTTGGCCGGATTGCTCCGCACAGATCCACCTTGTAACGCTCATCTGAGGGCTGGTAGACACTCTGCCCGAGCGGAGGCACAAGGATATTTGCACAAGATAGATCATAAATCACGTCGTCGCGGCGGATGTCCGGCAAAACCGGAGCGTAAGACTCGCCACCGTATATTACCGTCGCTCTTACGTTTTTACTTGGTTCGTTGTGTCTTATTACAACACGCGCATACTGGGAATACCGCTCTGCGGATTGCTCCAACCCAAGAACCAACGGCGAAGTATTGATATAAAAATACCCCCGCAGGATGGCGAAGCCTGGCGCTAATACTGCGTTGTTATCCTTAAGCGTCACTTCCAGCCCCATGCTCCCGTCGTCGTTCACTTCGATACCACTTCGCCACAGGGCATTGAAGTATCGGTTAAACTCTTCTTCTCCGTACTTTTCTTCACAATCAAAAAAACCACTATATTCTGCCAATCTTTCCCCCTCCTATATTCCCAGGTACCGCTCGCGGTAAGTAATTACCACCTGCTGCGGATCTTGCTCGTTTTCCGTCGTGTACTCCAACATGTTGATTCCTGGCGCAAGCCAGAAAAACCTTGAATCCAGATCAATCAAATGTCGCGCATCCTCAACGATACCATTACGGTCAATGTTGACCGACTTCTTCCCGATATCTGTGTTGATGTAAAGCACTTCCCCTTTTGCCAGATCCGCCATGATCTTAATGAACTCGCCGGAATCCAAGTTATAGACAGCCGGATTAGTGGCTGGGCCGTGGAATGCGATCTGTAGCGGTATATTGAGTTGCCCGTTATTTTTCACCGGCTTCCGTGGCCCTCCTTTCTGCCTGAAGCTAAAGGGCAGTGAGAATTTCCACTGCCAGCCCCCGATCCACGTAGCAATCTGTTCCGATGTGGTGTATTCTGCCAAAAATGCCGGATCTACACAAGTTAGTTCTGCCAAACCTGTTAAATAGTCGTTAACGTTTTTACTTGAAAACGTTAACTTCCGAACCTCATAAGCAACCTCTCTAACAGTCTCCATATAGGTGACTTTTAAAGTTCCGCTTGAAAGGGGGGTGAAAAAGTCAATCAGATAATCTCTCATTTTCCCCCGCTCTGAGTATCCCTCATATTCAAACTCAATCGTAATTGGTCGGGGGAGTATCTTGCGGTTTATAATCCGTTCGCCAATGTTGTTTAGATTCTCCGCAGTTGTCAGTTCGTAATCGCTGGACTCTATCCCGCTATAATCCAGCACAACAAAATCTGTGTCGTCCATTTTTAGATTGTCCACCCCGTTGTAAAACTCAAAAATAATCATCCGAAGGCAAGCTCCTTTCCGATGCGTTTCATCTCTCTGGCCATTTCCACAGGGGATTCTACGGGCTGATGTATGTTGATTTCCTGATAGACGTCGCCTTGTGTCTGGTTATATCCACGCGCCCCCGCCAATGTGTTTATAGCCCCCTGCGAAGACGATGTTACATGCGCGTCCATACTTAACTGTCCTGTGGAGGCAGACAGGTCTCCCGTGATTTTTTCCATCTCTCGGTTGATGCTCATATTAGCCGTCTCTAAGCTGGATATCATTCCTTCTTCAAAACCTAGTCCGCAAAAATTGCCAATCTCTGCAAACACTTTAGAAGGGGAGCTTATTCCAAACGTTTTTCTCATACCTGCTGCGATGCCACTGGCTATATCTAGGATTGGGTTCTTTCCGTTTTTGAGCGATTGGCCTAGCTTGTCAATAAATGAACCCCCGCTATTGCTTCCAATCCCGCCCATTTCAATGCTAATGTCCGCAGCACTTCTCACCGCGCTCACGGCCCCGCTGACCTTTCCCAATCCTATTAAAATTTCACTGCTCAGGTTTCCATAAAAGCCGGAGCCTGCTCTTTTGGCCGACAGCGGCAAATCTCTCTCGATCCCTTTGCCTGTTTCAGCCATATTGTCGTATATGTTTTTTGCTCCGGTGACGGCGTTGGCCTGCATGTCTGCAATCTCTTTGGTTACGCCGAAGTTGGTCTTGTTCCACGTCTTGATATATTCCCTAAGCTCTGTTTCACTCATCTTGTTCAGCGCTGCTAGCTCTCCGCTTGCTCCTGCACCCGCATCCACCAACGCCTGAACAAAGGCCTCCGATCCCTCTATGTTTTTTTCTGTAATTAGACCAATTACGCTTCCGAAGTTCTCCTTGTAATTTTCGAGACCTACCTTCTGACTCTCGAGATTCTCAATTAGGGACTCTTTTGTCACTTCCGAATTTTCTGACCACTCTCCGAATAATTCTAATTGTCCGCGAATGCTTGTTTCTGCTGCCTGATGCACCTCGTCATATTTATCGCTGATTACTCCGAACGCGTCTGCGGATTCCTGACTTACTGTTTTAGCCCGGCCTCCGAACTCCACCAGCACACCCTCGGTTGTTTTCGTTGATTCAGCAAGACCATCCATACTGCCTGTCGCCGCATCAGTACCTCCCCCGAGGGCATAGTAATCTTCCTCTAGCCCGTTGACGATCACACGACTGTTTTCTAGTTCACCGGATAAGTTTTCAATATCACTCGCTAACATAGCGGATTCTACCTGAGCATTAGAGTATTCCGTTCTTAAGGCGTTCACTTCGTCGCCTGTTCGGTGTGTCTCGTCCGTCAGTTGCGCTTCTAGCTCTATCAGCCAGGCATCCGTTTCGCCCTTTCTTTTTCGGACTTCATCAAGCTGTGCTTCTGCATCTGCAAGAGTTCTTTGCGCCTCTGCAAGTTCCGATGCTTTTTGCATGGCGTAGTCCGCTTTCGCCTGTGCAAGGTAATATTCCAGTGCGGCATCCGATAGTTTATCGTACTCGTCGCGCTGGATCGTCAGAAGACCCGTCGTTTCATCTATGCAGTCCGATAACCCCGGAATGCTCTTCGATAGCTCTTGCACAATCTTTTTCATTTCGGCTTCTTCGGCTACCGTGCGTTTCGTTTTGTCGGCGAGGATATAGTATCGATCTGCAAGGTTTCCGCAGGCGCTCATATTTCCTTCTACCGCTGTCTTGCTTTCCGCGTAGGTTGTCTCGACCTCGCTGGCAGATTCATTCATCTCTTGCAGCGCTTCAATGGTCTCATGGATGGATTCGCGGTAGTTACCAAATTCGGTTCCCGCGTTCTCGGTGGTGATGATTAGCGTTGCCAGTGTCGCAGCCAGTGTTGTGCCGATTGTCACTAAAGCCCCTAGCGGTGTTGTCATTCCAACTGTATTTAGCATCTTTGTGGCAGTCGCAATTCCCACAATTCCCGTAGCGACAAAATTGGCGTTTTCCATGACCCATGTCAATCCGCTTAGTACCGCCGGAAGGGCTTTAGCGCCAAAACTTATTGCCCCCTCTGCAACCTCGCCAAAACTCTCGGCCAAGTCGTCGAATTTCTCCCCCAGCCTACCGGTAGTCATTTCACGGTTTAGATTGGAAACCTCCGAAGTGATTCCCGAAACGGCAGCTCGGAATTTGTTTTGAAACTTTTCATATACTGTAATTCCCAGGGCTTCAGTAGCGCTCTCTAATTTAGTAATTTCTCCTTTTAGGTTATTCTCCAAGGTATCTGACATGTTTTTTGCAGCACCGGCAGAATCGTTAATATATCCCGTCAGTTCGTCCATTCGGTCTCCGCAGTTCCCCAACATGGCAGTTACGGAGGCCAGGTCTGTCACCTTAAACATTTTCGTGATGATGTTTTGGCGTTCTTTTGCCGTCATGTCCGACATAGCGGCATTCATATCGGAAAAGATATCGTTCAGTGACCGGAGATTTCCTTGGGAGTCATATGTTTCTAAATTTAATTCCTTGAATGCGGCGGTCGCGTCGCTGGTTGTCGGAGTCATTGCTAGAATGATATTTCGCAGGTGCGTTCCGCCCTCGGCTCCTTTGATACCATTATCGGCAAGTACGCCAAGGGACATGTTTAACTCGGTGATTCCTCCGCTTAACTGCTGCGCCGTTCCGCCGACGGTCAAAATCCCCTCGCCCAACTGTGCCACATTCGTGTTGGATTTGGTGGCCGTCATGGCCATCTTGTCCATAAGTTCATCCATTCGCTCGGTTCCAATATTCAGGGCTGAAACTGCGTCTGTTGCCATATCGGTGGTGCTCGCTAAATCCATGTTTGCAGCAGATGCAAAAGTGAGAACACGCGGTAGCGTAGACACTGCTTTTTCTGCGTCATACCCTGCCAGAGCTAGATAGTTTAATGCCTGAGCAGATTCAGAGGCAGAGTATTTTGTGGTCTCTCCACATTCCTTTGCCGCTGCTTGAAGCATGTCGAAGCTTGCGCTTCCGCTGTCGATTTCTTCAACCGTAATCCCCATCGTGGCGGCTACTTCTGTCATGCTGGCTTCAAAGTCCATTCCAACCGACACCACAGCACCGGATATTTCCTTAATACCATTTGCGATTGCCTTGACACCGGCTACTATCATCTCGCTTACCAGGTTCGCCTTTAGGACGCTCCCAAAAGTGCTGGTCTCTTTTGTTGCGTCCTGCACTTCCCGACCGTATTCGTCAATGCTGCTGGCGGTATCGTCCGTAGATCGTTCTGCTTCTTCCATGTACCTGTTGTTATCCTGGATCTCGCGGTCTAAGTCAATCAAGTCCGCCTCGGCTGTATTTAGGGAGTTTTGCCATTGGTTTGTTGTATTCCCCGCCGCCCTGTACTCATCCTGTGCGAATCTCAACTGTTCGGATAGATCGTCTATGGCCTCCTGCTGCTCGCTAAGTTCTTCAGTGGTTGTTCCGGTGGCAGACTGCATCCGCTCCATTTCGGCGCACTCTGCCTTTAGGCCTTCCTCGAGGGCTTTGACCTTGTTGGCGGATATCTCCTCTTGTGCGCTCGCCTTTGCTACGGCCTCTCGGTAGACGTTAACCTTTGACTTTTGCGCTTCGTACTGTTTGGCCAGCACGTCCCCCTTTGCCCTCAATCCGTTCATGCTGTTTGCGTTTCCGTCAAATTGCGTCGTTGTTAGGCGCATTTCTGATTGTAGTGTCCGCAACTCTGTGTTTATACTTGTTATGGCGCTTCGAAACTCCCGTTCCCCTTCCAGGGCAAGGGTAGCACCTATTTTTTTAACTGACATGCGCTACCTCCCGATAATGTCAAATATGGAGTCAATCTTTTTCTCTTCTGCGTAGTAGCCTTTTTTTTCAAGATTAAATACCTTCTTGTAAGCCTCAAATAAATCTACAAACTCGGCAATAGTCAAGCGGCCTACCTCATGCCAGCTCATGCCAAGTTTGTTCATCCCGATATATAAAACCCATGCAAAATCTACTGTTTCCTCTTTTCGGGATTGTCCTCCTGCATGGGCTCTGTGTTTTTTCTCGTCAAACTCCCCTGGAATTCAACAAACAAAATTCGTGCCAGATCAAAGGGGGAAATATCCGCCATGCGAACAAGTTCTTCTTCTGGGATCGGCTCCATCCCCTGAATGTCTATCCCCTCCGCTGCCATCCATGCAAGTGCTTTCTTGATTGTCGGAATATGCAATTCGTCGTCCACTGGAATCGGATTCCCTTTTGCAGTTTTTACGATCTTACCCTTTTCGTCCCGCTTATAGTGATACGCTCCAAGGTTTTGTTGAAAGCTGGACAATACGGTTTCGCCCTCCCGCATGTAGACGTACTGTTCTTGGATAATTTCCATTACGTTCAGATTGCAGATAATCGGAATCTCTTTTCCGCTCAATATGATTGTTGTCAACTTCTTTTTGTTTAACATTTTTGCCCTCCTAGAATATGCAAAAGGGCGGTTTTACCCGCCCTGCGCTATCGATTACCCGCTAACTTGGATGTTCGCTTTCTCTTTAAGCCATTCGATTGCTTTTGTTTCCGTGTCGCAGATTTCAAAATCCTGATATCTCCCGTCAGCAAGTGTAATTGCAGTTCCTGACAGTGACGGGGTTGAAAATTCGATGGAGTCTCCAATGGTCTTTGCTTTGGACGACGGAGCCGCAAATTTCACTTTGTATACCCAATATGGGATATGTTTTTCTACGCCGTCAATTTCTTCCATTGTGACAAATCCAAATCCTACATAATTGGTAGCATCCTTGGAGTTAAAAGTTACGCCTCCAGTGTCAGAAACAGTCCTGCCGTAAATAATCTCATACGCCTCCTTGGGAAGCCTCGTTACTCCCAGCGTCACCGTTAACGCTTTAAATCGGTTGACGCTGTTTGTTGCCCGGTTGTTACCGTATAAGTTTGCCTCCGAGCCGCCGGGCTCCAATGCTACCTCAATCGCCTCTCCACATTCAAACCCGTCTGAGTAGGTGGGGGTATCATTGGTCAGCTTTGCAATAATTGGTGTTGTAGAACCAAAATATGCCATATTCTATTCCTCTCTTTCTAAAATTTCGCACTCGAAAATAATGTGCCTGATCCTTGTGTCGTCTTCTGTGAGCATCGTTATAAATGGATAGGTAAAACCGGCGTTAAGAAGTGCCCGCCGGATTCTTCTCCGCTCGCTAAGGTAATTTTCTTCGAGCGGAAGAAAGAAGTGTATCTGCATTGCTACCCGGTCTCCTCGAGGGGAGTTATTCGCATGTAACGCCGCCCGATTGTCAGCCTCGTTAAAGGTAAACCATCTTGCCTCGTTGCCCGTGTACAAATCAGGTTTTACCGGACAGCCAAATGGGGCAAGCGCTTCTCTGATTTTTTGATTAACCGTCACTCCCCAGCCTCCTTGTCAAATGTCTCTTGCATCTTATTTGTAACGTCGTTTTCAACGCTTGCAAGGGCTGCTTTCAGGACAGGTGCCGCTCTTTGCTTGGATGTCCCGTATTCAATATAGACCAGCTTTTCCATGTTGCGCACACCCTTCGAGTCCTTCCCCGTTGGCCGTACCGTCACCGAGTAGCCGTTCTTTGTCTTGGTTGCTTTCTTTTCCTTGACAGAGGCTATCATTCTGCCCGTATCATTGTGCCTGGCGATACTTGCCTTTACCGCTTTTGTAATGATCGGAGCTGCGGAATCCAGCATTTTTATGGCGATTTCGTCGGTATTATTCAGCCTTTTTAGTTGATTTAACAGGTCGTCCCCGGCACTGTAGGAAAACCTTGCCATTAGATCATCTCCTTTATATTTGTCCATATCTCCAGATATTTGTTATCATCGGCGTAATTGTTGATATACGTGATGTTGTATAACCCTCCGCGATATCGGACATACATATTTGTGTTGATTTCCGTTCCTGATACTCGGATTAAGAAGCGCTTTTTTGCTTCCGCGAATTCCGCATTAGCCCTTATTATCTCCGTACCGGAAGTATTGGAGATACCTGCATAGCAGGCTCGAACTACCTCTTCCGCGTAAGTGTCAAATCCGTCTGGATCCTCGTTGCCTATAAACCGCACGATTCGAATTTTTTTGTTAAGCTTTCCGGGATTAATATTCATTTACGCATACCTCACAATAGGTTGACGCAATGCATTCCCAATACTGCGTCAACCACCTTATTGGTACTTGTTTTGTCACCATTGGACTTATCAGCATAGTACGTCCGGTTGTCATACATATCCTGGCAGAGTACCATGATAGCAATCCAAAAATCCTCATGTGTGTCAATCTGCGCATCATCCAGCCCGGTATAAGCCCGCACAAACGCTTTTGCTGCCTCTATGGTGATCTTAACCAGGGTAAGCTCCGACTCGTTCGGTTCGTCAATGCGCAGATATTCCACTACTTGCTCTGCCGTGATTTCGCTTACTTTCATCCTCCTGCCTCCCCATCCGCAAATTATCAGGCGGCCTTTATGGTCAGTGTTGCCAGTTTACTATTATCCGTGACCCTCGCGTCAAATTCAAACCAGGACACCACCCCAATTGCATGCTGTGTCGCATATTTCTCTCGCAGTACCTCGATAGAGATGTTTTCCCGGAAATTCACGGACAGCCCGGAGTAATCGCCGTATAAGACAGCCTTGCTTCCCGCAGCCAAGCCAGGCATGTTGTCCGACAGATAAACCGGCTTGCCAAGCAGACGGTACGGGAATTCTCCGGTTACATCGTCCTGTAGCAAATAGCGGTTATTTGCATCTTTGAGTTTTTTAATTGCGGTAAAGGTTCCTGGATTCATTGTCCAGCATGCACCCGCCTGATAGACCTGTTTGATTTTTGCCTGCAACTCAATTAACTCATCGGCAGTAATCGCCGTCGCAGACGTGGTGGTCAGCGTAGTTGTTGTATTCAGCGCTCCCTGTGCCGCGCTGGTACCCGTGCCGGTCAAAAGCTGTCCCTCAATCCACACGGCAATCTCCTCTGCCATTTGAGTGACAATAAAATCCACCACGGAAAATGTTCCGTTGTTTTCCACACTCCTCCCGATCAATGTTAGCGCGCCAGCCAGGAAACCGCCTAAATCTACACTGGCGAACTTGCCAGAATCGGCAGTCAGCTCTGTGAACTCTGTCTGGTAGCCTACGGCGATATCGTGGGTAGAATTGGCTTTCCCCCATACGGGGACTTTCAGGGTTCCCTTTACATTGTAAATGGTGGATCCCGCCAAGATCGGGCATCGATCCTTGACTGCTTTAATGATGCGGTTCGCAATCGTGGTTGGAATAATGGCCCCATTGTTGGCCATTGTCATGTTCTGCTCACCGGCGCGCATTTCCGATACCCGGCCTAGAACGTAATCAACGAATTCTCTCTCATCGGCCACCGCTCTTTCCTCCGGTTCGCTTGGTGCCGGATCTCTCTGGATGCTCCTGGTTCGCTCCTCTCTCTCAATGGTTGCGTCAATTGCGCGAATCTCCGCTTCGGCTGCGTCAAATTGCGCCATTTCTTCCTCGGTCATGGCTCTGTTTTCCGTGTCGGCGTTACCGACTAAGCCATCCATGATTCGCTGCTGTTCTTCCCTTTTTTCCACTAATACCTTGAACTTCATGTTTTTCTTACCTCCATATAATTTTACTTTCTGGTTGCTTCAGCTCTCGCCCGATAGGCCGAATTATCAAAGGCCAGTGTATCGGATTCTTTTGGGGATTCCGCTATCTGTACGACGTCCTCCATGCTTCTTGTTTCAAGATCCACTTCTGTATCTGCCCGAATTTCTACCGATGTCGCGGAATAAATCGGGGTTTTTTTTACCACTAAGGTCAGGTGGTCTAAGTCAAGGGCCTTGATTTTGCGCAACATCAAGCCATCGGCCCGTTGTTCTAGTTCATCTCGGACGTTGTACATTCCAAACGACCAGCCTTTCACCTTTCCTGTTCTCGCCAGTTCTATTAGCGCCTCGTCGGTAATCAATACGTCGGCATGCAGCCCGATGGGATCCTCATAAAGTTCGAGTGACCCTTCGTCTGTACATCCGTATACATGAGTGCTATCATGATCCACCGTAACGGTGATATTTCCGGCTCGTTCAATTGCTTGCTCAAAGGCCCTTGGCTCGATTTCCTCAACTACTTTCCCGTGCGGTGTGATAACCGGCCTGCTTTTCTTCTCAGTTACATTCACGTAACCTGAGATATGTGCGCCATCGGCTCTTACTTCAATTTTCATTTTTCACCTCCTTCGGAGGGATCCGGCGCAACGGAACCCCCTATTATTCTTGTTTGATTCGTGTTTGGTGTGTAAACCGTTTTTGTAATTGGATCGTATAGGACGTCCTGGAGGCCTATCTTAATCCAGTTTAGTCCTAGTGGCTTCATATCTTCTGCATAGCGTACCTCGTCAATTTGCATGAAGTTGGCATCCAATGCTGTTTTGTAGGCGTCAAATCGTTCCTTCATGTCCCCTTTCAGCAATTCTTTCGTGTCAAAAGCCCAATAAAAAACCCCTTTCTCTTTTTCAAGAAGGAAGTCTTTGTTTAGAGCGCATTGGATTGCGACCATGAGCGGAATCGCCGCTAATTTTGCCAGGCTGGTTGTATCTGCCTCGGTTGCTTTCCCGGCCATTACTGCCGGAGAAATGTGAAATATCTTGGAAAACTCTTCTGCGTTAGTCGCCTTGTTCTCGTTTAGCTGCATTTCTGTCGACGTGTCCGAACTCTCCTTAAAATCGATGCCCGAATTCAAAACCACCATGTTATCAGAAGTATTGCTATATAGATTTGCAAAAGCTTTTCGTAATTCATCCATAGAGGGCTTGTCTAATTTCTTCTCGGCCCTTAAAAACCCCTTTTTGTTGCCCCCTCGCTTAACCAGATTCCGCTCGAATAGCAGCGATTCGTAGGCGACCTCAATCACCTTTGCATTTTCCCGCGTGATAGGGATTCCTTCCGCTCCATCTTTTGTATTCCGCAGAATTTTCAGGAATGTATGTGGTTTATAGGGCATTCCCATTACCAGGATGTCAAAATCCTTGAATATTGGATCCGTGTTCTTTTGGATGGAGATTTTCTCTTCGTCCACATAGTGCAGGCTCTTGAATTCACCTTTTTCCTTGTGGATATAAGCATAGCCGCCTTTTCCAAGGTAGTAATCTCTGATAATAGCTTTCCAAAAATCAACCGCGCTAAGAGTGTCGCCCGTCTCATCATTCAAAATCCGTATGCGTTTGTCTCCTTTCACTTCTTCCGCCTCGTCTCCGGTATCCCGGTACATTTTTATCGGCGTACTGGCTATAACGTTCGCCACCAGGTCGATCGCCCCGCTGACTGTAGGTATTTGCAGGGCAATTTCTTTTGTAATGCCCTGACTGCCAAGCAGCGCCTTTAGGAGGCTGTCTTCAAATTCTACCGTATCCGCACGGATTTCCGTCTTTTTTCTCCAGTGTAAGATTCCCATTAGACATTCCTTCCTTTATGTTTGGGCGATAAAATTATTACCGCCGAATAGCATATCTTGTTCCACTAAATACACAGCGTTGATAAGAGCAACTACCATATCAACCTTTCCTCTCGATTTCTTTTTGTTTACGTATTTGTTCAGGTTGGTATCTTCTGTACAGCGGGCGTTTTGAAAATTAATTTCCAACATCTGGTTTTCATCATAGCGGAATTGTCCGCTCAAAATCTTCTCTTTTAGGAGTTTTGTCGGCATGTGCAGTACACTAGAGTGCTGTTTGATTTCCACGCATTCCATCATTTTCTCCTCCAATTTTTGAACCGTTGAGATCGCATTGTACCGGTCATAACCGGCCTGGAGGATTTCCACACCGTACTTCTCTTCCATTCCCAAGATGTGGCGTTCAATAAAGCCGTAGTCGATAACCTCATCTCCGCAGGAAAAACAGGCCCCCTTTTCAATGAGTCGCTTGTAATTCACGTGTTCTTTATTGCTTTTAAACTCCATTTTATCCACCGGCAAGAATCCCCATACTTTTGCATAGAGCACGTCGTTGACAACCGTGGCCATTGCTACGGCTGTGTTATCATCTGATTGGGACAGATCGATGCCTACATATACCGCCTTTCCGCGCCAGAAGTCCAGGTCTTCGGCTCTTCGGCATTCCTTCACCTTTGTAATTTCAACGTATCCCTCGACGCCCAGCCCTTTATATTTAATGTTGCAGTGTTTGCAAAGATAATTCTCTCGTTTGTTTTCATACAATACCGCAAGAGAGCGGAGCCGTTTTAATTCTTCGAAAACGTACTCATGCGCCACGGCTACCGGGTTGCTCTGGTAGATCACCAAATCCTCAGTCATCCAGCGATCTTTTACCTGATATTCAGGATCCGGCTCATACAATAACGCGAACCGGCGTTTATCATCCATCAGGCCATCCAATGTTTTTTTTGCAATGTCTACTTCGTCAATCATGACATTATCATCATTTGGATATTGGGTACTTATGATAATCCCTAGTTTGTTGCGTAGGATAATCTGGGATGAGCGCATGGCCTCTACTGGATATGCATCCATTGCCCCTGCCTCATCCGCCAAAAAAGCATTAGCCATCTTTCCGTCCATCTTGTCTTCAGAGTAAGCCAGCGGGGTGTAGTCGCTTTCAGTCAATATGCATCTGATTTCGCTTCTCAATGGTTTAAACACCGGCTCGTACTCGTCACATAACAGTGGACTGGTTTTGATAATTTTCCGAATGGCCAGCTGGAGTTCCTTAGAAAGTTTGAGATCTGGCGCAACGGAAAAGAACCGGGAAAATCTCGGTTCTGTCAGCATCAACAATATAAAAATTACGGCACTGTAAAAGGTTTTAAAATTCTTTCTTGCAATTTCCAGTAAAACCGTGATGTAATATCTCGTATTAGTATTATCCCGGCACTTAGTGCAAAGAGCAGCCGTAATCAACAGCCATGCGTACCCCTCCATTCCCTCTGCCATCGGGCAGTCAAGATCCGGGTGTGTCATGAGTCCCAGGATTGTACATATTTTCGTGTATGCTACCTCATCAACAACTGCCTCGCCGTCTTGTCCGTCCGCAATCCGCAGCCACGCCGCCGCCTGCTTTTTGACGTAGACCGGGACTTGATAATTATTTGGCTGGACACACCAAAAGGCGTATTGGTAGGCTTTTCCGTGTTTAACCTCCATTAAGCGCTTTTAACAGCGGATTCTCCTGCCTGTCGTCCTTCTTTGGGACGCTTCGCAAGGCGGCGGCAATCGTCATGATATTTTCCTTTTCAATATCCAGTAGCATCTTTCTTTTCGCCTGCACCTGGCGATCATAAGAGATCAGCGTGGAAGATAGTTTTGTCAGTTCTTTAATTACTTTTGTCAGATCATCGTACTCAATCTCTCCGGCCTCTTCCATTTTACCAAAAGCCTTTTCCATATGCCCGATCAGGTTGCTTACACGCTCCCTCTTGCACTCCATTTCCGTACACTCAACCATGATCTGACAATAGCGGTTGATTACCGATTCATATAGAGCGTCATTCTTTCCAATTTCTTTTAACAGTCCCTTGATTCGCATAAATTCCTTATGGGCTTCCGGTTTATCCCGTACTGTCTTGCGCTCTTTTAACTCTTTTCCCGTTAGCATGGCGGCCTCGCCATCCCGGCGCGCGCGGAGTTCTTTCTTTGTTCGATGTGATTTACCCTCTGCTGCAAGAACTGTATATGGCTTGCTTGGTGTTGGCATAGTTCGCCCCCTCCTTTCTCTCAATTTTCTCTCAAAGGCTGATGTGGGAACATTTTATAGATCGATGGGGGCGGTAGGTGTAAAAATTTTCTGAAAATTTTCATTTTTTGCCCTGGGGGGGAGGTCAACTCCACTATGTCTTGCTTTTTTATCTACAAAACACTGTCTTTAGCCTCCTGCTCCGCTATAACCCCTTGTATCTCTTTGTATGATATTTCCCCTTTCTCTGCCATCTTGTGATGAGCCTCACAAAGGGTGATTAAATTGTCATTGTCCATTCTCTTGTCCCACGCATCCTCTAACGGGATCGAGTGATGTACTTGCAACCCGCCGCTCATTAAGACTGGAGGTCTCTGCCTGATGCATACCTGACACAGGTACTTATCCCTCTCTTTAATCTCTTTGCGTTTGCCTTGCCATGCAGTCGTCCACCGGAACTTGTCTTTGTCCGTGACGCACTTATGCTTTACCGGCCTCCTGCCGCAGTCGTGTTTGCTATCATGGACTTGACCACAATATTTACATGATTTCAGCATGTGACACCCTCCCCTGTGTATTTCTCCCCTATGGCTATATATCAGAAAGCCCTGGGATGGTAGGAGGAATACCCGCCCCAGGGCATGGAAAGGTGCCCGGCTTCGGGCTAGTCCTATTGTCATATTCGTGGCGGAGGTTCAACGGATCCCGCCACTGACCCGACCACCTGTCTAAAGTGGGTTTGTTTTTTTACTATACAACGCAAAACGCCCTGCATCTGCAAGGCGCTCTGTATGTTCGGGGAGGCTACTAGGTGATATACATTTACCACCAATACTATACTACCACGGCCTAGGTGAACAAAACCGACAAACTTTATTTTTCTTTTAAAAACCTGTTATGATCCATTCGGCAGCTACCGTCCGTATACCTCTTCCCTTTTCGTCCGTACCCGCTATTCATTGCGTTCGCCACTCTTTGCCATGTCCTCCCTTCCAAGTAGTACAGCGTGAGGATTGTCCTCATCTCTGGATCGTCCACTGTGTTGATATATTCCTCTACTTCGTTTGTCAGACGGAATAACTTTTTCTCCTCTGACTCTAAGGTTGTTCTTCTGGATATTAGCAGCTCCCTCGCGTCCTCGTACTCTTGGCTGGGGAATCCTTCGATCCGAATACTACCATAAGTGCCGTCTCTTCGAGTGCCCTTCACCGAATCTACCACCCGCTCCCCGCTTGTCTCCATGCGCTCTATCTTGCTTCTGATTTCCCGAATGCGCTTGTTTAGATGTTTGATTCTTCCCTGGGCTGCGCAATATCTTTCAAGCACTGACTTATCCAACGGAACCGCCCTCCTCCTTCACCGTATCAAGTAATTCTGCTATACATTTGTCGCATAGCCTAATCATGTTCCCGCCTAGCCACCACCGATTAGGGTTACTCACTCTAATGTTCTTTATATCCCAATCCCATAAACCGCAAGAATCGCAAGATGTAATAACTTCGTTTACGTCGACCTTTATCATATTTCCTCCTCCGCTAAATTTCAATAAACAAAGACACAGCTTACTGTAAATATCCAACCACTTTTCGGCCTATCAAAAAAATCTCTCTCTATCAACTTAAAAGCCTTATTAACCGCTTCTTCTTCATCGTCTGCGAACACGGTCTTTGTCCCGCTATACAGTGCCCACATACCCGGCTTGCTTTCATAATGTACTCTATACTCTTTCACCCCTGTTTTCCCTCCTCCTCTGCTTCTACTTGTCCTGATTCTTCAAGCCACTTCTCGATGCATGTTATGCAAGTGTATGCCGCTACTGGTTCACCGTCTAAAAATCCGCTTTCGTATAGGGCTTGTTCCCCTGCCTTGATTTCTCTTTGGCAGGAAGCGCAAGTATGGAGCTTCATGCATTTAACAATCTTTTCTTTGTGGTTTTCTATATCTTCATCAGGCTCATAAAAACCACTGTCCAAATATAATTCTTTGTCGTATTTCATGGCTATCTCCTGCCCCCTTCCTGCTAATCTTGATAGTCGGGGAATTGGAGTAGGCGTAGTTGTCATAGCGTCTATTGCCCTGTTAGATTCTCTTTCCAGTGTTGCCGCACGCTGAAGCCCCAGGCCTTCAAGATTTGCATTAACGAGGCTTTCGCATAGCGCCGTCTTTAATCTCTCCAGTGCCGAAATGCTGCTTTCCAGGTCTGCTTGACTTACTCCTACCTTTACCATCTCGTTTTCTAAATTTTCTCTATTCATCCTCGTTCTCCCCGTTCAGCAGTTCAGGATGGTCATGAATGGTTCCTACAATTTTACATTGTTCGTGTGTTATCCAGTAATCAAGATCCTTTCTCCACCATTCAGACCACTTATCAGAATCATCGTCTATCCACTCAATATAAAAACCGACATGTCCACCAGAATATCCTCCGTACCGCACAACCCCTTGTACGGTACGGTAATTGTCTGAATGAGCTACTATATCCCCCTCAAACACTAACCGCGCGTCCTCACTGTCTCCCCGGTATGACTTGGTGGCGATTAGTCCGGTACTTTGGCCGACTGTGGCGGAATCAACCCGCCCCCAGTATTCAAATGCAATCCATTCCGCTTCCCAGTCAACAACATCACCGCACACGATAAAAACTGTTTTTTCGTCATATTTGTGCGGTTGTCCATAAATCCAAGCCTCACTATTAAGGCTCCTGCCTCTGAACATATAACGTTTATCCATTTTGCCCTCCTGCCCCCTCTGCAATGTAATCTTTTGGTGGGATTCCCATACCAAACCGATCCTTGATCCGCTTCACCTCCCTGCTCCAATCCCGGTCAAAGTCACGCGTCCACTTATCCGGCCTAACATCGTCCAGCGGCTTGCTCCGGCGGAGTGCTGCTAGTCTACTAACCGCTGCACAGCTAACCCCTAACTGAAGCGCTATGGATCTGTGGGTTATGTCCTTATCCAACATTTCGTTGATCTGTTGTGTTATTTCTTCGTCTAATTTAAATCCTCTCGGCATGATTCATCCTCCTGCTTCTTCATTTCGGGATTAGGGCAATAAGCGCTAAACCCGTTATAACATTCGCTTGCCTTACTGCATCCGTAGAAACTATTATCTTTATAAACACATGTGTTGCAACAATGATATAGCTTTGACTGTTCCATCAGTTACCCCCTCTTAAATTTCACTCACAGAACGGGCAAGGCCCCTCTATGCATGGTTGCTTTACTACCTCGTCGGAAAGTGCTTGACATATTCCGCCTGTGTTATGTTTACATATCGCCCTTTTTCGCCGCTTAGGTGTGGCAGCCCCACGCCTTGCCCGGATATTTCTAACTCTTTCCCGATCCATATTATCCTCCTGCCTATGGCTTAACTTAGAGTTCCATAAGATCCAAATTAAGATTTGCTTTACACATGTTATCAATGTTAAACCAGTGTTCCTCACTTTTGACTTCTTCTTTCGGAGGTTCATTCCGGTATTTTTCATATGCCTTTTCATCTAGCATAATTCTTGCACCGCTTTTTAAATTGATAATCCATCCGCTTTTCATTTTTGCGTTCCTTTCCCTCTCTCCCGGCAATGGCTTAATATTGGTTTTACCATTCGTATCAAAGCCACCCGCTAGAAGCTGATTGTTTATTTCACGAAGATATCCGCGGAACCAATCGGGATACCTGTTACCGTGATACTCGTCTACTAATTTACTGACATCTTTATAGCTTGACAAATCGATTGACGGTCGGTCTTCCAGCAGTAGCCTTACGCAATATGTAAATGTTTTTCCGTTTCTTCTTCCACCGCTTGGAAAAGCGGAATCGTCACCTTTTAGGTATGCCTTCTGCCAGTCAAAAAGGTAGAAGCCGAAGACCTGTTCGAGTTTAGCAATAATTTTGTCTGTAATCGCTTTGCGCTGGATTATAATCTTGTCCTTTGCCAGTGCGTACCCGTGCTCTATACACGCTCCTGTGCTAGCTCTCCACCCGCCGATCATGTATGCCGCGTCCGCAAGGTCAAGAAGGGGCAGGCATATCTTCATGTATTCGTCGTGAGTTGCATCAAATTGTATTACGCCGCTCAATGCAGCGGGGTTTATGACATCATGTCCTTCCGCTTTTAACTTTTTTTCGGCCTGGTCAAATTCCTGTCGATAATTCGGGTTATTGGTGATTGGGCCGATTATGTATACTCTCATGGTTAACCTCCCTTTATAAGTCCGTACTGGTTTGTTCCGGCCGTTGCACACCCTTAATATTTAGCTGGCTAAATATCCCCATCAAAACCGCCCTGACGATAGAGTTTCCCGCCTGCTTGTAAAGTTGTGAGTTGCTGTTTACTGCTTCAGCCTTGTGAAAATCCCTATCCGTGAAGTCCATTAGCCGCCAGCATTCAAGCGGTGTTAATTTTCGGATTTTCGTAACTGTTTCTGCATTATGCTTGGTGTTTTCAACTACTCCGGCATCGTGGGTTCTGGCCTTAAGGCATCTTGGCATTCCATTCATAACCCCATGTTGAAAGTTTGGTGAAACTTCCGTGTATATTCCACCTATATAGTTTTTTTCCAGAACCATATTATCCTTCTGAACACTCGTTAACGTGTTTGCTATTCCCCGGGAATTTGGTTCTAACCGTTGCTCGACATCATTCCCCGGCGTTCTGTCGGATGGATTGTCTCTATTTCGTCCCCTGCTTGCAACTATTGTTTTTTCCAAAACTTTCACCTCCTGACCACCCCCCCCAACTGTATTCAAGGTAGGACATAAACCATCTGTACCGTAAACCCTGCCAGTTTGGGGGTTATCCCATCTTTTATCTTTTTCTAAGTTACCTATCTGTTTTACTTTCATTTACGATCACCTTCAGCGGGTCTTTCGAGTCACCAATGGCCTGCAAACACCTTGCTATTCCGTCCGCGCTATACACCGTATTGCTTTGATGTTTACCCGTTCCTTTTTCGATGTAACCCACCTCTTTCACATACGAGGTTTCCAACTTGTTTCTGTGTGGATATTCCCCGATCTCCGGCTGTGATGCAGTTTGCAATATCGCGTTGCCGTGGACTATTGATCGTTCCGTCGACCACCGCCCCCCTGCCTCAATATCAGTATTTTCAAGAGTTTCAATAAGCTTCTGTGCTTTTTCGGTATTGATATAATACTTTTCGTCAACCTCGTCCTCTAAATAATCCTTAATGGTCTTATCAAGTGGTATTGGTCTTGGAAAGTGATAGTTGTATTCTCCCATCAGCGAGACCATGAAACACCTTTCCCTGTTCTGTGCCACGCCATAGTCTTTTGCGTTCAGAATATCTACAAAATTGATATAGCCTAATTCAGTGAGAAAATCTTGCCACTTTCGGAAATCCGGCATATTGACCCAGCCGACCACTTGCGGCACATTCTCCATGATCAGAATGTCCGGGAGTTCCTTCGTTTCTTTCAGGAGCCGCTCTACCTCCCACAATAGGCCCGACCGTGTTCCGCTGCCCTTCTTCATTCCTTTTCCCTTGCCGGCAGCGGATAGATCTTGACAGGGGAATGAATAGGTTAGTATGTAGCAGTATTTTTCCTTGTCGATTATTTCAAGCTGCTGGCCGGTGATCTTTGTTATGTCCATAGGTTCAAAACTTGTTCCGTGAATCGCGTTATAGCTTGCGATTGCGTATTTATCAAACTCGACCACTCTGTAGTGCTCGAAATCAGCCCCTAAGTCCCTTAGTGCCATTGCCTGGGAACCAACACCGGCAAACAGTTCTATTAAGCGGATTTTCTTATCAACGCTGACTTTCGGCATGGTCAAATCAAATATGCTTAATTGTTCCATTTTCGCCCCCTAGTTAAACGGTAGTTCTTCATCTTCCACGCCGTCCGGTATGTTCATAAATCCATCACCGGATTGCGGTTCAGTTCTGCCTAATGTGCTCTTGCTCTCGGCAAACTCCATTTCTTCCGCAATGATCTGCATGCTATATACTTTTTGCCCTTCTTTGTTGGTGTAGTTGTTGTTTTGTATGCGACCGGTAAGCAGGATCTTTGTTCCCTTCCGTAAGTACTTCTCCGCAAATTCTGCTTGCTTTCCAAAAGCAATGCAATTGAAGAAGTCTGCTTCTGCGGAATCTCCGGCACGTTTAAAGCGCCGGTCTACTGCTAGGTTGAATCTTGCGAGTGCTATAGAATTGTCGGCGTTGCTATAACTGACTTCTGGGTCTCTTGTTAATCTCCCCATGAGAATTATTTTGTTCATATTGTCCTCCTGCCTCCCTGCTCATTTGCTTCTTTTGGGCTTAAACTTATAGACATCGGCACTCCTGTGAGTTAGCACCGGCCTGATCCGGTTGCGCTTATTCGCCCTGCTCTTCGCCATTTTGCTTCTTCCCTTCGCTTTTTGCTGTTAGTATGCGTATTTGTTTTCTGTGTGCCGATCTTCTCCATAGCTTGCTGCGGTTTTGGTTTCTTTTTCCCATTTTGTCCTCCTGCCCCTATAGATAATTTCGCCCAAATTCTTCCATGAATTTTTCATGGCTGTATTGGCTTTCAAACTCCCTCTGCCCGATCTGCCTTAACCTGATCATGAACTGCCGGTTATTATGTACTGCCTGCGGGGTGCAGACGTGACAGTCCGGGCATAGATGCACTGTAAGCCCATACTTTTCTGATTTCTTCCGGTCGGCTCCTCCGAAAATGTGATGCTTTTGCAGTATTCCGTATCTTCCGCATTCGTAACACCTGACGGCTGGCGTCTCCTCTATGATGCTTTTATGACTCACGAATTGTTTTTTGGCTCACGTTGCGTTCTACCTTAATGTTTCCCTTTGCGTTTTCAGAGATTTTTCCCTTTACACCAGATGCAGATTGAACTTGTACGCTTCCAATCTTGCCAGCAAGAACGTGCTCTAACCCCGACAGTAGAAGGGCTTCTGCTTCTGGCTCGTCTTCCTGGAATAATTCAGAAATTGCCTTTGTCGCTCTTTCCCTGCGGCGCTTTGCGTGTTGTTCTTGTTCGGCTTCCGGGCATCCGCATTTTGCAGTCGCGGCATCGTCTAAAGTTTCGTCCGAACAAATCCCCGTCAGAGTTTCGATTTGGAACATCTGTCCGCAGTATCTACATGCTCCGTATTGGATCTCGCTGTCCTCGTATTGTCTGTTAATAGGAATTACTGTTTCGCTCATTCTTTTTTACTCCTTTCTTTTCGCCGGTTTTCCGGCAGTTTGACGAATGTGTAATGCCGGTATTGATATCCGGTTACCCAATTGACGCCCTGATAGAGCGACTCTTTTTCGAGGTAGTAACCCTTTGGCGGTTTCGGGTCTTCGTTCCATGTCGGGCGCTTCATAATCCGGCGTTCCGGGGCCGGGATTTCCAGGTTGCGGCTCCGTGAGAAATGCTTTTCCATGATGGCTTCGTCCGGGTCTGGCTGCTTTGCTATGTAGTCGGCCAAGTCCTGGAAGCCTCCGCGCTGATATAGCAACTCTATGTGTGTGCCTCCGTGATCCCAGCACTTGGTGATTAGTATGTCCCCGTCAGGCACTCGATTGATGATTAGGTGGTGGTGTATCCCTCCCCGGCTCCCTACCTCAATAACCAATATCCACTTAAGGACCGCTCCTATTTTTTTATAACGCCGCCGGAGTCGATCGAGGAAGTTGCGGATATCTCTTTTGGCGGCTACTATATCGGAGGGGCGCTCCCCTCTTCGGTATGTTAAGGTGATCCAATAGTCATTCGGTACAAAGTTTTTCTTGATCAGGCGTCGGATATTTTTTTCACGGTTTCGCTGATTTTGTTTCGCAATCTGCTCTGCCGTAGCCTTCTGCCTCTTCGCTCTTGCTTGTCCCGGTGCGCCATATTTTCCGGTGTGGCTCTCTTCCACCTCGATTGATTCCTCGAAAAAGTATTTCTTCCGTTCGTACATGTTTGCCTCCAAGTCTAATATACTTATCAAGTGCAAAAACGGTCAGAAATTCACCGTTTTCCTTGACTTTTTGGGGCCGAAGTGGTATAATTATGTTGGTGTAATTATTGGCTTCGGCCCAATGCTCGCCTGACTTGTCAGGCGGGTTTTTTGTTTTGCTGTTCTGTTTTTTCTTCTCGTTTCTGCTGGCAGTCGCAATCTTCCCCGTGGTCAAGGTGCGCGCCGCATACCGGGCATTTTATGTATTTTGCCATGAGCTGTTCCCCCTAGTTTTTTATTCCTTTTCTTCACATTCTCACAGTGCTTCTAAATCTTCGATTAGCCCCTGGCACCGTTCGGCGAAATCGTGGTTTTTAAAGGAAGCTCCTTCGCAAAGTGTTAATGGAGCTCTCGCTATAAGCCCCCTCCGCTTTGCTGTCACATATATATCAAACCCGTAGTTACATAACTCGACAGAGACATAATGCCCTTTTTTCTGTGCTTCCAGGGCTGCATCTATGATTTTGTTGTAGAGCTCCCTAGCCTCCTCTGAATATCTATCCATTTTGTTTCTCCTTATGGTTATCTCTTTGTTGGGAGCATGTCCAGACTTTTAAGTTTTCCATACTCTTCGTTTATCAGTGCAATTAAGATATCGCCGAACTTCCGTTTTAGCTCCTGTTCCTGTGTTGCCCGGAACTGAACGAAACATAATTCCAGTGCTGTCATTTCCATTCTTTTGATTCCTCCGTTATATGTTTCCATGTGATCCCTTCCTGTTGTGGTTGCAGATTTGTGGGGTTCCTCTGGTACTGTCCACCGTTCAGCGTTGCATTTACGCCAAACTTCGTTTAATTCTTTCAGTTCTTCCTCTGTCATGGCGTCAATTCGACCTTTCTCCTCCCATGTCATGCGCTTTTTTTGGGGTTCCCTTGATACCGTCCACTGTTCAGCGTTGATTTTCCGCCAGGATTCGCTGAATTCTTTTAGCTCCTCTGTCATGGCGTCAATGCTTGCAACGCATTCGTCGTATCCTGGCCCCATCCCCTGGATGCTCTGAATTATTTCATCATCCGAGAGGGGCTTTCCGTCTTCTGTTGTTTTTGATCTAATGTCCGCACGGTTTTTTGTCCATTCCTCCACTCTTGCGGCCCACCTTTTTATTTCTTCTTGTGTTTTCTCTCCCAACGCCATGCGCCTATGCCTCCTCAATATCCTTAAACAACCTTACTTTCGGCACTTCGTCGACAAGTTCCCAACATACGGGCAGCTCTTTCCCCAATGTGCATGTTTCATCCGCATCACGCAGCGGACAATGGCAGCAGTCCTTATTCTGCTCGCATATGTACCGGATAACCCTTAAGGCTTCTAGCAGATCCTCCATTTCTTTCACCCTTACACCTCCCCGATATCTTTAAACAGTCTTACCCCCGACGCTTTTTCCACGAGGTTCCATCCTGCGGGCATCTTTTCATCTAAGGCGCATTTTTCGTATGTATTACAATACGCGGAAGAAGTAGCAGCCATAGGGCATTTACGGCAGCTCTCGTGTCCGTTGCATGTATCCTTTATAAGCCTTAATGCTTTTAATAACTCTTCCATGTTATATTTTCCTCCTCCCAGCTTGTCCACCGGGCCGGTTAACGGCCCTTTGCCTCGTTTGCGGCCTTTTGGGCCAGATGTGCGTACAGAAAGCGGCTTAGGTCTTGCAGGATTTCCTCTTGCTCCTCCGGGCTGACTATACAGTCATCGTGGATATGGGCGGTAAATTCGCCGTCTTTTATGGTTTTGATTATTGCCATGCTATGTACACCTCCTTTTTTGATTTTATGAGGCTATGATTGTACCAGTTGCCAGATTCTTCGGGTTACTCGCCATTTAAGGCGTTTTTGGTAGTTGCCAAATCCTTCCATTCCGTCTATAATTGTCGTATCGACATGGCAGTGTCGAAATACTAAAGAAAGGAGAAAATTTATGGATACATTGAAAAAAAATATCATCACGTCGTATGGTGCCATCCCCTTTGTCGAAGGAATGGAACGAAACGAGCTAATCCTCTTCACAGCGGCTGGACGCATCCACGGGACCATGCCTAAAGATGACACTGATTCCTATATTGTCAGGGTGATTGGAGAGCTGGCCCAGGATTATCGTGATGAGCGGAAAATCCCTGACGATGTCTTGCTTGACGGAAACGATGGCTTTCTGATTCTTGAAAATGTTACGCTATACAAAGACAGCACTACCATTAACTTTCCGAGCCTCACGGTATTTTTTGATCAAATCATCGCAGTTACAATTGGGAATATTCACTGATATGCATTCATTTCTCAGTACCGTTTGAGTCTCTTTGGGAAACTGACCAGTAGCCGCCCACAGATCAATCAGGGTATTTGCCATTTCTGGTATTTTACTGTTGTCGGAGATGGCGGACTTCCCTGCCTCGCCCTCTATTGCCCGCAGTAAGGCCATTTCTAATCTTTTTTGTTCTTCGTTCATCCTTCTTGCCTCCTTTTATGCTGGCTTGTTTTGCCGCTCTAGCTCTGCTCTGTCTCTAAGTGCTTCAGCCTTGATCCTAATAATCATTAGACCGGTTTCGTCTAATTGCTCCAACGCTTCTATTACGTCTTGGAAGTCTTTCTTTTTTTCTTCGCCCATGAGATATTCTCCTTTCTGTGTTTTTTTGTAGTTGCCAAGTCCTTCCATCCTCTTTATAATGTACTTGCAGGCGTTGCCGCTCGAACATAAGAAAAAGGAGATTTTATGATTACTGATTCATCCTATAAATTGTTAAAAAAGATTCGAAGGCCCGGATTCTCCGAAAATTCGCTCCCCCTAAAGTGCCGATCTACCTACGAAACAGACATCGAAGCTTTGATTAACAAAGACTTTATTCGCTTCGAAATAATAGGCTACGCAGAATCTTTATACCCCGTTTATTCTGAATACAAAATTACAAATGAAGGAATTGCATATATCCAGCAAAAACGCAAGGGCCTATTAATGAGTTGGATTCCTTATACGATAACAACGCTCATCGCTATCGCCGCATTGGTTAACTCCATTTTTGCGAGGCTTGGCTTATAATATCTCTAAATTGATCAATAGCGATATAAGCGAAATTACCAGGGGTATTATGTACATTTTTATCCAAAATTTTGTTTTTCTCTTTTCTTCTTCGCTCATGAGGTGTTCTCCTTTCTGGTTGTTTTGTGCTGGTTGTTTGCTATGATTACATTATAGTTGTCTTTGATTACTTTGTCAATTGTTTTTTACAAAAAATGTTTGCAATGATTACATTCTTATGATATAGTAATTCTAGGAGGTGGCAAAATGAACAATAGAATAAAACTCGTTCGTGAGTCTTTAGAATTGACGCAGGAAGATTTTGGGGGCAGAATTGGTATAATGTCCAGGGCGCATATTTCAGCGCTCGAAAAAGGAAGACGCCAAATCACCGAGAGGATAATAAAAGATATTTGCCGGGAATTTAACATCAATGAGGAATGGTTGCGAACCGGTGAAGGTGAGATGTTTCGATTTGATCCTAATTATGATGAAGCAATGGTATATACCAGCGAGCTGCTGTTGGGAAAAGATAATCCTTTTTATGATTTGATTATTGAAATCATGCATACGTATTACGAACTTGATCCAAAATCACAGGAAGTCATTAAAAACTCTATAGTAAAATTGGTCGATAACCTTAAAAAAAGAGAAGGTTAATCCCTTCTCTTCCTTTTTAAGTACAATTTGATAAATGTGTATATCTGCTTTAGTATTGTCTCGTCCTCTTCAGTGAATTCCTCAACTGCCTGAACGACGTAACATCTGTATTCTTCTGTTTTCATCCGCGCTTCCTCCCTCGTTACAATTTGCAAACATATGTTCCTGTCAGGTGATCTTATAATAGCATAGTACTCCCTAAAAATCAAGAACATTTGTTTTGCCTTTTCCGGTTATCGAATATTGAAGCGCGCGTGCCCCTTGTCTTATGTATTTGTAGTATAACATACTCAGGGGCAATTTTTGCTGGCAAAGCCTGGCAGCGTATGCGTTAAGTGCTTGCACTGTGTCAAGGCATTTGGTATAATTATTTATCACAAACAAAGGAGGACGAGGGAAGATGAGAGAGAAAATTGTACTAATTCTAGCGGTGACAGTGATGTTCACCATGTCGGCATGTGGAGGCGGAGGTGCCAGTACATACAAAAAGGCTGCTGAAGCTATAGAAAATGGTAATTATGAAGACGCAATTGAATTGCTAAATTCCATTCCCGACTACGACGATTCGGACAATTTGCGCAAACAGGCCAACGTGGGAATATTTAATGCGGTTGTTAGCGCAAGTACTAGCCCTGAATGTTGTGAGGTTGCGTCTGACGGCAGCTACATAAAAATTGACACAAACCCAAATAACACAAAGAGCTTCTACAATGCTGGATACACGCAAACAGTGCAGGACATCAACCAAGCCCTCGGCTTTAGCGATTCATTGTGGGAAAAAATGGCCCAAACTCGGGCGTTAGATGGGCGGCAGAGTTTTGAAAGTGATGAATTTACCGTAACATGGTCATATCACCCGGATAATGGCCTGAACGCTCTTTACGAGAGGAAATGACTTATATACTAATACCGCCCCGGTGCTGCATCACCAGAGAGGACGGCATGTGGCAAAAGCAAAAAAATTACCGTCCGGCAGCTGGCGTGTACTTGCACGGGCGCGGATATAATGGAGGCAACGGAGGTGCACAAGGTGGAAAAGTATGCTTTATACCTACGCAAAAGTCGCACTGATCAGGACGCGGAACGGCGGGGCGAGGAGGAAACTCTGGCCCGGCACCGTAAGGCCCTGACAGAGCTGGCCGGTCGAATGGGGATAGAAATAAGCGCAGTCTACCAGGAGGTTGTAAGCGGTGAGTCAATCGAGACACGGCCAGAGATGCAGCGACTTTTGGATGATGTGTCAGAGGGGTTATATACCGGCGTCCTTGTCATGGAGGTTGAAAGGCTGGCACGGGGTGACACTAAGGATCAGGGGATTGTGGCAGAAATCTTCAAAATGTCGGCCACGAAGATTGTAACTCCCAACAAGATATATGATCCAGAAAATGAATTTGATGAGGAATATTTTGAGTTTGGCCTTTTCATGTCCCGGCGAGAATACAAGACCATCAACCGCCGAATCCAGCGTGGACGCATTGCATCCGCTAAAGAGGGAAAATTTTTGTCCAGTACCGCCCCATATGGCTACATCAAGACCAAAATTCAAGGAGATAAGGGTTATACGCTTACGCCTGATCCAGAGCGCGCCGAAGTCGTGAAAATGATTTTTGATTGGTATGTCAACGGCGAGACTGACGCCGATGGTCTGCATCGACGGTTGGGGATGTCTGTAATCGCCCAGCGCTTGGATTCGATGCATATAAAGCCCTTGATCAAGGATACATGGTCGCGTGCCAGTATATCGGACATGCTGCAAAATCCTGTGTATATAGGCAAGATCCGCTGGTCACACCGCAGAGAGATCAAAGAGATGAGCGGCGGTAAAATAGTCAAGGTTCGCCGGGAAAACACAGAGGCTATTCTTGTGGACGGCCTACACCCTGCGATAGTAGATCCAGATACATTTTACAAGGCTCAAAAAATCATTCGCGGTAACGCCCGGACTAAAAACCCGCCGACTAAGGTTCTGCAAAACCCGCTGGCCGGTCTGGTATACTGTAAAAAGTGCGGCGCTCTCATGACGCGCCTGGCCCCTCATCCACACAATCCCTATTCCACCTTAAAATGCCCCACGCCACAATGTGACACTGTCTCAGCTCCCCTTTACTTGGTGGAGCAAAAGCTATTGGAAACGCTTCGCCCCCATTTGGCGGAACTTCGTCTGCAATGGGCGAACCAAGCGCCGAATCAGGCACTATCCGACAGCGTAAAGGATCAGGCCCTTATCAAGGCGCAGGACGAACTAAACGGCCTACTTAAGCAACGCGAGAGCGCCTATGATCTATTGGAGCAGGGCATATATACGGTAGATGTTTTTAATGCCCGCATAGGTGCACTGTCAGAGCGGATTGACACCGCCGAGAGGGCCATTAAGGGCTTGCAGAAGAATCTGGATAAAGACAAGGATTTGCAGGCGGTCATGGATAGGTTCATCCCTGCGATAGATGGAATATTGGATGGCTATGACGGACTTGACGCCGCCGGAAGAAATTACTTGCTCAAAAGCGTTTTAGCTCGTGTCGACTACCAGAAGGAGCAGAGAAACACCCGTACACAACGGGAGGTTGCTAATTTTAATCTGGACATTCACCCTAAGTTGATCGGCGGCCCCTTATAATATGCGGGGTTTGCCTTGCCATAATCTATGATGTCCATAGGTATATCCCCATTCATACGTCATCAGAAACACAAAATCCGCATTCTTTCCCAGATTCGCATAATCCATTCCCTCATAGAGAAGCCCCTCCTGATCTGCGGCAATCTTTGGGGCAAGG